>Ga0056116_1000318_pt1 | contig 16062 bp, 11 predicted proteins | sample WorMetOlspDAHAB2_FD_67352 | JGI IMG/M metagenome (GOLD analysis project Ga0056116, IMG submission 67352) | Marine gutless worms symbiont microbial communities from Max Planck institute for Marine Microbiology, Germany - Olavius sp. DAHAB.2 ...
GAACTACTGGAGGTGCATCGACGATTACGCGAGACTGAGCCACGCCTAAGTTTGATGAACACTAGCACAAGTCCAATGTAAAATGGTTTCACTGCGCTTATGGTTTCTTAACCACAACCACACCCTTTACTTACTTGGGTGTCACTTTTCAGTGACCACTTGTGTCGGGTCTCTGAGTGCTTGTTTGTTGTGTGTGACCTTAAGAGCTGCAAAAAAATAAGCCCACCTCGTTTCCTGGCCGTGTCGTATGAGGTGACAGATGCAAGGTAGTCTTTGTTGTATGTGTTTATTGCGCTTATCACTTGTGTATTTTTCCTGTGCTCTTTTTTGGCCTTTCTCTAACTCTACGTAATTCCCAAGGCGTAATATTTTTAAAGTTGTCACCATTATCAACCTTTTAACTAAACTGTAACTAAAGACACGATGTAGCCTAATTGTGCTGACAATGCCGTTAAATCCCAACCACCAATGCTTGTTAGATTGAGCGCATTCGGTGTGTCCGATATCGAGGCACAAGAGACAACTGGATGAGTAAGTTGCAACACGGTCTACAGTGGATTATGCGAGTGTAACGAGCATAATACACTGTAGACCATGTTGTAACTTTCTTATTTCATGGTGTCGTCAACAAACTCCAGAGTAGGCTATGTAGGCTGCTTTTCTACTAGGCCTGTGTCTGACGCGGTCACAGCTCCGTTGATTCACTGTAGAGAGTAATTGTAGTATAGGCGGTCACAGTTCACCATGAAATAATTCGACTTTTTACGCCACACTTATGTCAGAAAAAAAGGCTAGATAGCACAAGTTGGCGTTATTGGTGCCACAATATGCTCAACTATATAGTACTGTAGGGGAACCGCCGTTTTTATTTTTTACTTTTAAGATATTCGTGAAGCTGAAAAAAACGTTACCTGGGCTGGATGAAGACGAGTTGCAAGATATTCGTTGTCGCGTGTGAGTTGAGTGCCCGCAAAAAAAACTACATTAGACTCTATCGTTTGTGATTGTATTTCAACTCTTTGTAATTTTTGCATTCTGTGGATTATATTGATAAAAATCAGACATGCTGTTTTGGGCATTCCAGACTCGCATTGCAATGAAACAGACACAAACATAACTACAGTTTATTGTAAATTAATACAAAAGTGTCATTAATCAAATGTAACATTCAATATTAAATTATTAATTTATTATAACTGATTACTGAACAGTGAATACTACAATGTGAAGTATAACTGTGTAAAGAAATCAGGCTGTTATAGATGTAGTATGTTTCTGGTCATCTGTATAACAAACAGTTAGCTCTACGTTAATTTAGTACTCGCAGTCGCTGAATAGTGAATACCACATACAAGACTGTATAGACTAAATCAGCAGTCGTCAGCTATCAGCAACATTAATAATAAACGAAACCTTCACCAAATTAACCCAGCACCAATATGACACGTCCAGTTACTCACAATAATCATATTTCTAGCAGCAGACGTGTTTACATTACAAATGTGCAATATCCGACTAAATGTGTGTAAGCTAAATGCGATGTGCAGAACACAGGCAGCAAATTAGCTAATGTTCGTTTTTTCCCACCAGAAAAGGTGACGTTCATGTCAAACTTTGCCTAAATTGTCTCTTCAACATGATTACTTAGCATGGATGTACATGAATCATCAAATCATCCTCAATAGTATGAGCTAATCTTGTAAAATTAATAGTAAGCTTGCACAGTATTATCAGCATCTCAGAAAAACATCAGGCACGCTGGTATACATCATTCATTGGTTATTGACATTAATAATCAGACGTATAGCAAGCAGTTAGATACTACAAAATAAAACGTGCTGAACACCGCACTTGAAATCACAATCAGTATACTACACTGTTATACATACCTACACTGATGTATCATTCGTGGATATAAGATTCCAATATCTTTGAACAACTGTCATCAGGAAGCACACAAGAAATCGCACCAAATCCCGAAAATCATAAAATTGCAAGTACAATCCAATTAATGCAACAAACATACAAAAAATCAAAGCACACATCCAACAACTGAACGAAATTTATCCGCTCCGCACGTCGTAAAACTGTCTCGAAAATCACTACAAAGCATATATTCATTCCAATTACTTCTGAACTACAACGACAAAATTCGGAAAGCACACTGTATGAGACACTCGAATATAAGGAATGATTCGTGAAAAGCGGCGCAGTTGTCATTGGATATATGACTCTTCCTATGTTCGCTAAGGTTAACGTGGTTTTACCTTACTGTCTTGTGCAAGCAATAAACATCAGTAGTTTCAATTCCTACTTTTTATTTTGTCATCTTGCACTATTTATACACCAAATAAAACAACATGAATTTAGGCATGTGCCCAAAACTGACGGTCACAAGTAATTTAACTCATTTGTACAAATTGCTTCATTTCCCAGTGTACTAGTGACAGCACTGCAAGTGGAATGACATCAAAAACCATGAGCACAATTCATAAATATGCGTCACATAGCCTACAGTGTCACAGCAAGGCTAAATAGTGCAAGTCAGCAGAACAGATGATCTACTTCAGTACAGTTTTTCTTGCGAAAACGAGATCACACTTGCAAAACAATGTGCCAGCACAATAAGCTAAGAAAACAATAAGTCAATATGTTTAATAAGTCTTTCATATGGTTAACTCTGCTCCTTAATAATAAACGTAATAGTGGCTTTAGAGTGTGCAGAATAATACTGTTACTAAGGATCCTCCCACTCCCAGCACATGCATCTGATAAACCTGATTATAGCACTGTCACACAGACCATAGCCTTTGTGTCACATTGATTGCAAAGATCACAGTAAACACCCAGTCAGCGTGGAAATATACACTGGAACAGTCTAAAACTGCCTTTCAAAAAGCAATATGTAAACAAGCTTAAGTGAACCAAAGGCACTTGTATAAGCACAACTGTACATATTAAGGCACTGCAAAAAAGCTTCAAAACTGCGCACAACTTTGCCGACTCGCTGAAACCACATAACAAAATAATGCGCATTAAGTTCACACGGTGCAGTCAATTCGTCAAATCAAACGAAAAGTCTACAAACACCAAGAAATAGCTTATTACTTAAATGCACAAAATGGATAATAAATGGAAATAGGATGGGATGGAAAATGACCCATGGAAGAACACTCAGCTTATAAATCGATCACTGTTAAACGCACGAGTACACCACAGCAGTAACTAGTGTGCATAAAATTCATTAAAAACAAAAACATATATACATATCCATTCGTATGACGCATCACCTTTAAGAAAAAGTACCTTATATAAGTACGAGTGACGAATAAATATTAACTTGTGCATTACTGACATTCTGACAACCAGTAGATAATGAGTGATATCACTATCATCTAGGGTAAGGCAACATAATTTAAGTGTATTAGTTATGACTGTGTTAACCATCCATCTGGTTTTCAACTACTGTAGGCCTATCTTCCTCAAAGCACAGGCTTATTATTCAGGCTGTGTTTGTCAAATTTCGAGGATGCAAACTTTGCAAAGATTAAGTACATATGAGGGTGCGCAACGAGTCACCAAATGGGTTACTGCAAACCGATATAAACTGGATTAACATAACCACATCCATGCCATCCTTGGGATGTTATTCAGGGGCCAGCCATTACGTTGAAATCAAGCAATCCCGAACATATACGGCGCTAGCCATACAAGAATTGTCCCATGCATCTTGGTGAAAGATGCAACCACGTCACTGGCAAGCCTTCCGACGATCGTGCAAACGCTGATGATGCGACAGCGCATTGCGACAGTCGGCAGCGAACGAGCACTGATCACAGGCGTATGGATGTCGTCGACCAACGTCGGCGTGCTGACGCGCATGCGACCACATCTGGTCACTGCTATAGCACACGAACGGACAGTCGCTATGAACGCAGCGTAGACGACGGCTGGTGTTCAAGTCATTGGCGTGCAGGCGTCGATGCTGGACGAGCAGGCGGCGACTGGTGACGCTGTAGCAACAGTAGCAACAGTTGTAGTTGAATGCAGCGCCGTGGAAGCGCTCATGGGCAGCGACATCCGACAACAACGATGACTTAAACGGACAATAAGTACACATGTGTTGCTGGCCAGAGTCTTCATCGCCAGCTGAACGTCGACGATGCGCCTTCGTGTGTTTTGCCAGTAGCCGGCGGGTCGTGGCTCGGTGACTGCAAAGCAGACAGTGATGTGGCAGACTCCAGCGTGAGTGGCAGAGACGGTGTCGCGCCATCGCGGCCACTGAGTGAGCGCTGTAACCGCAGCTAATGCAGCGGTACGCAGCCGCCATCACCTGATCTGCCTCTGGTCCTCGACGAATTCGACGAAGTTTCGAAGGCGGCAGCACAGAATCCACTGAGCAGCTGGCGACCACGCCCATCTGTCGCGCTTCTGTGTCCACCACTTGGCCATCACTGCGATCAACAGGCGTCGCCTGGTCGTCAGCGCAGTCGACACTTTCGCCGCTCGGCGTCGACGCAATGCCGCCAGCGACGTGGACGTTCTTCACATGGTAGTCGAGTATGTGTTGTCGATCGACAGTGTAGTCACACAGGGTGCATCGGTGACGTCCTACGCACCGACATCACCATAAGCAGGGCAGCACATCAACAACATGCAGCTGGCAACCAGAAGACGTTAACATTAGACAAGTGCATCACTCAAAAAACGATGTAGCGTGTGCAACAACGTTTCATCGTTAAAAAAATTCTTTACTGCGTCGAACTAATTTAATTTTGTTTTTATTTTCTATTTGTCTGGCTGTGCTATCACAAGAAGGTGGCATAGAGGCGTCATCAGAGGAACCATATGTCTATAGGTCTTCATGCCCCGAAGGCAGAAGCACTTGTAATTTTGTTGAAATGTAAATGAAAACATGGAGAGTCAGCGTATTTTTATTTTTTTAGGCCTAATGTACATGTGACATTTCATTAACGCTCAAACTACTGACTTCCTGGAGGTGCTGACTGTGCTCGAATGCGTCAGAAAATTCCAATGCATGACTTGAACAGCGCCGCTGAACTGCGCACGGTTTATGACGGCAACTAAATTATACAGGTGGCATATTCGGCGAATAGTTTGCGAACAGTTAGTGAAAACATTTTACCTATATACATATAAAATGAAGGCTTTTGTGGAAACATTTGACTAAGCGATTTATACAAGTGACAGATTGGATTGAGTCATTGTGTTACACAAGTGAAGTCAATGCAAATGACTCACCAGCGCTTCCGTGTTTAGCGGCATGGCGCTGCAGGGTTGTCAGGTTGTCGGTCACATAGCCGCACTTATGGCATGTCCTCAACTTCCGTTTCCGTTTCGACAATCCAGCTGCATCGTCGGCTTCGGTCGTCGTGACGCGCTCCGCCGCACTCGACATCTGCTGCGCTGCATACAAGGACGCTGACTCAGTCGCCATCTCGGTGACACAGGGCGACGCTCTGCGACGACATAGATCAACCGGCTGGTCAACGTCAATCAATTCAACGTCAGTGGCTGACGATGACGACGATGCTGGACTTGGCGTTGCAGTTTCGACTCCAATCTTACCAGTGCCACGGTCACTGTCACCACCGACGGCCGTTCCATCTGTCACCGCTGTATGCTGTTCTTCTTGACGACTGTCAGCAGTCACATCCGCCACCACATTCATCATTCCTTCAGACTGCAAACAGCTGACTTTATTTTTACTTCGTAGTCCCAACGACGCCCAGAACTTCGAGCCGTCAACAGCGTCTTGGACGTCCGCTTGGTCTTCATCAAGTAATTTGGCGTGTTCCATATTGATGTCCGTCGAGTTTCTGACGCACTTGTCCGTTTTGCAGTCTTGCGGAACGCGAACTTGTTTCAGCGACTTACGACGATGATGGCTTGGTTTGGAAACCGCTGTCGCTGAGGACTGCGTTCCCTGCTGATCTTCCACATCTCCGCTAATGTCGCCCTTGCGAGCAGGTGCGTGCGTCGTCTTATGCTGGAGAAATGAAGTCAGATCGATAGCTTCAAAGTCGCATCGGCTACACGGCAGGCGCCCACCGACCGTGATACCAGCAAAACTTCTGCCGTTTGGAATTCTCTGAGTTTTCGCAAGAACGACGTCCTTCAATGCAGAAACAGTGCCCGGCTGACATCCGCTATCCAGTGTCGCATCAGTATCTGCAGGGTCGACATGGTCTACAGGTCCTATTTCGTCGTCATCTATGGCATCATTCTGTTTCAGTGCCTGCCAGTCGGATGACGGCTTCCGACCGTGACCTCCGTAAGCCAGTGGCACCGCAGACACGTGATTATAGGCGCGCAGATGTTTCTTGAGGTCACATTTCCATTTGGAAGAGTAGCAGCAGGTGCGACACGAGTATGGCTTTTCGTCGGAGTGAACACGCAGATGACGACGCAGCTCAGCCGGGCTGTGACCGACAAACGAACACTGCAGACAGTAGTGCAGACCCTGGTTCACGAGGCTCACGACCGGCGGACATGACGACACAGTGTCCGATGCAGGCTTGGACTGTACGGTCGCTGTAACTGCATCCGCACCCAGCTGCACTGAACCGTGAGGCTGGGTTCGTTCTGACCCTGGAGCATCCTGCACACGAGGATATATCACCACGTTTGGCGGTCCATTCGAAAGGTGCTCTCTGGACGATGACAACGTCGACGCCACGCCTGTCGGCTGGTTTGACGTCTCTGTGACAGTTCTCGGGGGACCTCCTGCGTGGGAAGATGGTGGAGGATAAACTGACGGAACGTCGATCAGCAACGAGCGGACATTGCGACGCCGACGTGCAGCCTGACTATTGACCGCCGCCGCCGAAACAGCACCAGTCACCATGGATGAAGATGACGTCGACGACAGCTGAGTAGTGTCGATGACATCGCGTGCTGTTCCTCCGCCACCACAGCGTTTCAAATGCTTCACCACATCCCACTTCCACTTGGAACGGTACGTGCACTGCGGACAGTGATACGGCTTCTCGTCCGAATGGTTCTTGGCGTGTTGCGTCATCTCCGACGGCCATCGGGCGCGATATTCACACAACTCGCACTTGAACGGCAGCAGAATCTCGGCACTGGCCGTCGATGAACCACCGACTTCGGACCTCTTGCCTCGACCGCCTGACGACCTTCCACCCGAAGATGACGTGTGTTTGAACGGCTTCGACGTAGAGGCTGCAACTGCGTGTGGTGCTGAATCCTCCGGTGCCTGTGGTATAACAATGGCCGTGTTTTCGCCAATGACGTCGTCCATATTCACCGTGGTTCCTGACAGCAGCTGGAGTTCGGCAACCTTAGTATCAACGGCTGCTGCGGCGCCGCCGCTGCTGGTACCACCCCAGAGAATGCGGTTCATGTCGGGCGTCACGAGGTCGTTTGGACGCCGAGGAGAGTGACGCAGATGATGACGAGCGAGGACTGAGAATGAGTCGGTCGTGAACGGACATCGATCACAACCAAGGTGGTTCCCGGCTCCCGGCAACTGCTGGAACACATCGCTTCCGACACCGACGACAGATGTTGCACGTCTCTGCGTGGACGACCCAACATTTGCGGTCTCGACACCCAGTTTATACGGATTCGGCTTGAGTCCGACGTGCTCCTGATCAAAGTGTTTAGCGGCTGCAGATTTCCAGAAAAACGGGACGCCGCAGACGATGCAGCGAATGGCTTCTGTGCCGGTGGCAGCGCTCTGTTCGGTCATCAGGTAGCGATACAGTTGAGTACTTCCACCACAACTGAGTTCGCCTGCCGCTGCGTCACCCGCTGTCACGGCTGCCGACATGTGCAGCATGTCCGAGTGTACGTCTGCGAAGTGGCGGTTCAACTTGCTCGGCACGCTGAACTTCTGTCGACATTGGGCACAATTCAGAGACGTTGTAGCAGCAACCGCGCCAGCGTGCGCCACCTCGAGCTGTCTTCTGGCAAACGTTGTCTGGTGGAAGCCAACATCGTAGGTGGTTTTTTTTGCCGACCGCAGCCCCGTCTTTGTCGAAAAATCAATCGGTTCGTCCTGCACAGAAGACGACTGGCTCACGTATGATGTGGCGCCGCCTTTTTTCGACAGATCGAGCACCGTGCCATTGCCACATTCAACTCCTTCGTCGTCGTTCTGTGTTCGCGACGTCGATCCAGACAGGTCAACCGGTCGCTCCTTGTTCGACACAGAGTCCGCAGCCAGAATGGAAAACGGCGACGCCGTCACACCAGACGGCGAGTGATAGTCAGCAAATGTTGGCGTTCTCAGGTGCGGAGAGGTCGAAGCTCCAGACTGGTTCCAAGCTCGACTGTTCAATGGACTGTGAGCCACTGAGAGGCTGCCGCCAGACTGTGGCGACAGGATAGCTGCAAGGGATCCTCGAACGCCGGTGGGACGAGTGACTGACGACAACGGACGTGCACAAGACAGTGAAGTCGGTGACGGACCCTTGGTGGCCACTAGTGTCGGCGGCATTCTAGCGTAGCGACTGGCAGCGGCGCTAACAGCGACCGGATCAGGCAGCTCTCCATCGTGCTTCTCCTTCCAGTGTTTGTTCAGCGACTTGCGCCACTTGTAGATGTTTCCGCACTTGGAGCAGGCGTACTTGACACCGTCCGGCTCACCGGAAATGGTGATGTACTTGGCCGGGTCGACTGCCTCGCGTACAGGCGGACAGCGAACTGCGCCGCCCACAGCCCCACCGACGCCTCTCATCGGCGACGATCCGCCCGGTGTGCTCAAGAATGGCGACGTCGTCATTGACGCATAATGCTGATATATAGCGGCTTCCGAGAAGCAGTGGTTCGACTGTGTTCCAGAGTCGGAGGCGCCTCGGTCTGCGTTTGCCAGCTGACATCGTGGCAGATATGCGATGTCTTGTTTCGGTGGAGTCGACGTCAGCGGATTGTGGATTTCGTCGACGAAGGACAAGATGGAGTCGTGTGGACTCGAGTCGGGAGTCAACGGCGAAGCGCCAGTGACGCTGCACTCTGCACTCAGGTGCTCGTCACTCGTCTCAGGACTCTCAGGCTGTGAAGTCATCATCTCGTACGCCTGTCCTCGCTCTTTCTCACTGCCGCTGTTGTTGTTGTTTGTAAAGTCCAGAATACCTGGATCATAATGAAGTTCCATATACAAAAATGTAACCATTTAATAGAATAATATGGTTTCTGTAGGTCAGTTATATCTACTGTAGGCCTAAATCATGAAGCAGTAGTCAGTGACAATATGCATTACTGCTGAAACGATTAACAAGGCCGCCACAACTTGGCCCATTCGCAACTTGAACTACAGCAGGACACGAAGCCCTCTCGGCTTCTGTTGTACCCACTATAGATCTGGTTTTGCCAGTTCGGGCTGTACCATCTGCAACTTTCCAATACATGTATTGAGGAATTATATTCAGACAGTTTGCTTATAAGTTTGGTGTTTTATGCTCTCTATTTGTCTGCATGTCCATCACTGTCCGTCATTTTCAGCGCCCCAGGGCAAATCGCATGACAAACAAAAGAATGCCTTTGAAGAGATGATATATGACAGAAGACACTTTAAACAAAGTAGTTCGACATTAATATCACTGTCAATTCTGCTTACGTCAAATTAAATGTTTGCAGTGATTCAAAATTATTTGCCGAAAGTATCAACATGCCTAACTGCCTCCATATTTCAGTGCCTGAAATTTTTAACGTTGGGAGATATACAGGTTGGCCCCAAAAAAAGTAAGCCACTATCAACAATCATCATTAAATCGTATTAAAAATCGCCAGAGCGGCTACATTTCTCATCAATTTTGAGTATAAAATGAGCATAAGTATGTTATTAGTGTGTATTAAATATTCTATGTGTGAGCTAATTTGTGACGTCATCAGTTGCTGTGTTTGAAGCTGCGACATGGGTAAAATTAATGCATATGACAAAACCATGATTTAAAAATAGAAAAAAGAGAAAATATGGAAATCAAAGGAATTTTTACATAAATCTCCATCTAATATATGGTTTAGGAATGCAATTCACAGTTTGTTAAAGCGAGGTGATGCCAGAGGTAGCGCTGACGTCATTTACCGTATGTGACGCATATACTTTGTAGGTCAAGCATAGTTATTGACGTCAAAAAGTAGGTCACGCAGAGAATATTTAATACCGACAGATAATATTATAGTGCTTGATCATTTCTTTAATTTAACGAAGAAATCTAATCTCATTGGCAGACTTTAACACGATTTAACACAATATTTTTGGATAATTTGGTAGTGGCTTACTTTTTTGGGCCACCCTGTATAGTGTGGCTACGGCAGTAACTCTCAGTGTAGCATGATGACAGTGTTGCTTAGGCCTAAACACAAGCACACAGATAACTTTTCAATGAATATAACGTACCATAACCGGCGACATTGTCGTCACATGATGAAGTATTAGGTTCAGACGTCACAGTGAAGCCACCTTCAGCCTTCGTCGCCTCCGCAGACACTAAATCCATCACTGGTCGTAATCGCCTGACATACAACAACCACTGCATATATAGAGCAGTCCAAAATTTCGGATCCACCACAACTGTATTTTCGCCATAACTTAATACACCTATTCGAAACCTTTTTTTGTATTTCAGGAAAATTTTACGTACATATTAAGTCCGCCAGCGTACCTATAATGTGTCCGCAGCAAAACAATCACGTCTGCTTTCAACATCAATGCTGATCGCTGAATGCTCACACCTATTTTCTGCGACCGATGATCGTCTTTTTTATCTGCGCCTGGCTAACACTGACGAGATCTACCCTTGCGAGTTGCGACGGCCATTCACGTATGCACCATGCAAGGCACGACAACGACAACGGTCACAAAACCTACTATCCGGCATGTTAATCGCAGAAGAGTCGGTGCAGAAAATGCACCGACTAAGTAGGTCGTAAAACTATTAACAGTGCAGGCGTTTGTGTGAATCAACGGCATTAACTGGCGCTTCTTCGGGAAGCCATCCAGCACTGACAGTCACCTGCACTGCCTACCTACCTGCCCAACTGATTAGTTGTGCGGCGCCACGTCATTGTACCCATTCCGTTGTCAGTTGGCATTCGCGTTGCCAGAACGCTAAACTCCGAAGAACAAACAAGCAACCGCTGGCAATATGAAGAAGATTTTATAATATGGCTTTACAATCAGCGCTTTGTAGACTTAATTTTAAAAAAAGGTTTAAAAAACGCCGCCAATCATCGAATTGTATATAACGGTTGATGTAAGTCTAACGTCGAAGGCACGAAATATGCCAGTAAACAATAAATATATCGAAAGTTACACTGGTCTTGACCATCTGATCGCCCGTTTTTCAAAAGTTATCAGATTGTTGCATGGCCAGTTGGATGCCATTGCGCTAACCTTAGTCGTTTCTAGCCGCCGTGCATCACCTCGCTCGGCTGATTCCAAGTTAACGTATTGCAGGTGATAAAGAATGGGGGGGGGGTGAAAAAGTTGTCAGGAGTTTCAGTATCATCCGTCGGCTCATTACTGCATCAACCGCAAACTTTCTGTTCCAGCGATCTTTCTGTTGTTTGGTGAACTTTGCAATGTAGTCTTCACTTCTTAGGCTATGCACTAAACAATTACTCAATGACTAACCGAGAATAGGCCTACAGTTATACGTGAAGGTGAAATGGCCTAGTAGAACATGCGCACTTTTGATTGAAAGTCTGACGTAAACTTATGCCGTCATACCAACACGCTACACATCGATACATCAGAATTCCAGCTACAGCCTAAATTGGTCGAGGTGTTGATGAAAGTGTCTATACAGCAAGGTGCGCGTCAAGGTAAAGAGCCAATATCAGATAATTAACTGGCAGCATAACGCTGACGTGATAGACCAATCGTGCATGGCCATACGGTGAGTGGCAATGAATGCCATTCTGTCCGCACTGACTACGCGTCCATCAGGAACGACCATCTCACCTGGCGATGAGGGCAGCAGCGATTCATTGGCCTGATGCATGTGCCGTTCAGCAGATGGTGTCAACCGGCTGGCGCCATCGTTCGAAACACTGTCACAGGAAACTCCAGTTCGCATGCAGCCAGCCAGCCAAGCCAACAGGTGTTGCACGTTCGCACACAATGCGTTGTCCATCCGTCCACTCCACACAGTGCCATCCACTTGCGACATCGCATAACCGAAGCCTCGAGACTGGCACTCTCGTCATTTCTTTTTTCCAGTATACTATACATAGCTCATTAATGACTTCATATCTCAGAAACTCAATTCTCGTTAAATTCTTTCAGAGCGCAAGAAAGCAGCAGAAACAGAAAAACAGCGATTCCCGCGAGGCAATCACTAACGTTGACATTCCTGCTAGAAAACTGTTGGCCATGTAACAGCATTGCTGCACTCCTCTGTACACTTCACTATTATGTCGCCCGCTCTCTATCTATACGCACTGATCATATTCTGTTACATGACGCCGTTTCCTCTTTCCAACGCATGTTAAGCGATGTTCACTAAATAATAGTGATATAATGTTAATAACCGTATGATATTGCTGTTTACGAATACGAACTTCCAATTACGTTGATTTCCTTTAAGCGAACATTCAATATATGAGGTGAAAACCTGCAAAAATGCCAAGATTGGTCACAGTATCCTAGTCACAGTGTCTCTGATTAAAATTGAGTTCAGAAGCGGTTTTTAATCTGAGATGACAGTAATGTTTCAGACATATGCAGACGATGAATGATAGAATGTTTGAATATAATATTGCGACATGGTAGGCAGCCTTAAAAGGCTTGCCAGAGAATAGAAAATCACAGATGGGCTGTGATTATATATCAATAATTAACTGCCGTTAACGTAATTGTCAGAACATCCATAAATGATGAAAATTGCAGTCATCAGTCACGACTAACAGAAAGTGCTATGTGTCACACTGACAAGGATTGTGGCGCGGTATCTCTGCAACAGCCGAGCGTCATGTTACTCATTGTGTCAACGACTCAGTTGCTTTGTATTCGCCCAAAGCGATTTCCAGAAGTGCACACTTGGAAATGAATCGCACTGAGAAATGCACTTACGCAGCATGCAGCCAGCCTGAGCGGGGCGAGCAGACTGAACGGCAGACGACGACATTTTATGTATGTCTGCATGCATGTAGATCGATAGAATTCGATATGCAACCGAACGAGATTCGACGACATCAGTCGGTGGGCTCCGCTTCGGGCTGCCTCTTGAGGACCTGGTGGCAGGCGCCGTGCTTCGACGCGCGGTGCGCGCCGCGTCGGGCATGGGTGAGATCGACGGAGGGAGGGAGGCAGGCAGGGCAACCGTGCATCGGGATGGATGGGCGGCATGAGTTGAGTGAGGCACGCCGGGTGCGCGGGGCGGCACGGCACAGCCGTTGGCAGCGTGCTTGTGTGCGACAGCTGTGCGTGGTTCCAGGTGAAATTTATCGTATCGCCACCGACACATATAGGTATACTACACTCCCGTACACTTCATCGGGTGTAATTAATGCAGCTCGTCCGTCGCACGGCTTGCCTTCTCTGCGCGCTATCGCTCACTCGCCCACTGATTCTATCAACTCTGCATTCACAGCATCGACGTACTTTCTCTCTCGCTCCACGCTTGAGCATTTTTCTGCTGACGCCAGTCCATGTCTCAATAAAATCGCAATTAAGTAGCCGCATTCGTGATGTAGTGTTCTTGGTTAAGTGGGCGAATACGACAAAGTCGCTGGCGAAGAAAAACATCCGACACGTCCACGACATAACTACGACCTCGCTGCTTCACGCTGTCCATGGTTGTTTTCGGAAACAAACGGGTGCCTCGTACCAGGAGTGGCCAGTACTGCTGGCAGAGCAGTTGGTCTATAGGTGGAGACAGAAGGCAGGTGCTCCAAGCGCTGGCGGCGGCATATCCGCGGGAGCAGGAGGCGTCGACGGCAGCAGCGGCAGCAGCACGACAGTAATAGAATCACGTCTGCAGAATGACTGACTGGACGGAGTTGGCGTTCGTTCGCTCAAAGTACCAACTACCTGTTGCCTATCGTTGGCTCAGACCAGACTGATTGCCGGGTGGTCGGACGGTCGCCCGTAAATCTTACTAAATCTCGGCTGTGGCGTCTCTGCCGCAGCGGTTCCACAAGAACTCGCAGTCTCAGCGCCGCGCCGCGCCGCGCCGTGCCTCGCGCTATTTCCTTCCACGCACCTGTTGTCTGCCGCCAGCCGAGCCAAGCCGACCCATCAGCGCACAATTCATCTCGTACAAAACGATCTCTTCTACAGCACACCTCAACTGCAGCAGCTATAAGCTGTCTATACACGATGGCGTGTCAATTGTCTTATTACGCACGCAAATTCAACGCCAAGTTCACACTGCGTGATCGAAATGTTCAGTCGCATTAGCGATTGCGACATAACTTCAGTCTTCGACTGTATAAAATTTAGAAAGACTTACAATGTAGCTATACATGTATACTTCAAAATTATCCCGCTGCAGGCCAAATAATGAGTTTCGAGTACATGTATGTTCATAATATGTCATGTATAAATTACAGCACTTTGTATCCATTATGCAGAGCCACAAGACGATTGTCGTAATGTTCCAAACATTCATCCCGTTGCACCACAAATGGACAAGAAAATGAAAATGTATATACTGTAGAATAAACCAAAAAAAATTTCACCATGCTGAGAAACAAAACTAAACCTAAAAACGAGGTCCAGTGAACTACAGTTCTATAAATAAACGGTGACTGCATCCATACGCTGTAATCAATGAAAAATGTACCATTTGACCGCTAGTGCAATTCACTGGAGATACGTAACCTGACTGAAGTGGGGAGACAGATGTGGCCGGAAATTCATCCACAGATGATTGTGTCACCAAGAGTATTATCTCTATAGTGTGACGTTTATTCGTTTATTAAAACAGCAGAATTAACATAAAAGACAGACAAAAAGGAGTGGACCGAGAATCGGAATTGCAACATATATGCTGTGTTGCATTAAGTTAACAATCTGGAAAACACTTTGGTCTTAACTTCACAAGATCAAAAAAACGTTTATCACAACGAGAGAACCTTTTTATGCTTAAAACAATCACGGAGAACTGCGTTATCTAAACACGAGAGCCTTTGAAGAAATGATATGACAGCGGCGATTCCTCTGTTCTGCGGCGTTAAAAGAGCGCAGAAAGACGATAGCATGGAAGAGTCGATCGACAGGCCCATCAGCATTGAAAGGGGCGGAAAGACTGCGGTGTCGGGCGTGGTGGTGCTCCATCCCAGCACCCAGTCTCTCACACTCAGGCGCTGGCATCGCCGACGTCGGACAGACGCGTATTCTGGGCCGCAGCAGCAGCAGGTGAAACAGGATGGCAGTCAAAGACCGCAGTGAGTCCGTAGCGGCGGCGGCGCTGTAGCAGAGCGTGCGGCAGCAGCAATAATAGCCACCTTGGCACCGACACTTTGAGCGCGATGAGCAGACAGCCGGAGAGCGAGAGACGGAGATGGCTACAGCCAACTGTTCTCGTGTACACAGCTCAATCGCGGCCACTCGCTCCGCAGCGTGGCCACTCAGCCGTCCTGCGCCTCCCTCCTCCAACTCTTATTACCAGAACGGCGAGCGCTGCCCGCGCGCAGTCTCAAGGACGATGCCCAGGAAGATATCAAGAGTTCTTGAAGCAGCGTCCTGCCTGCAGGAGAAACGCCAAAGACGACGCAGCACCAATGAACGCTTTGCCGATGCCGCAATCTCCACAGCTTGGAAAAAAAGATAACTTAAACTGCCCGCACAATGAAATGAAATTGAAACGAAACAGTTTCAAAACTGTTTTGAAACCGTTTTGTTTCTGTTTCATTTCGTTTCGCGGACAGTTCAATACGACGGTCGAGTCTGATACGAAAAAGAACAAGTTAACTAACTATGTGCATTAATAATGACTAAAACCTATTATCGAAATCGACGTTAACTTTACGACATGCAGCAGTAATGTCAGTTGTTTTATACGCGCGGTAGTAAGATGTTGAAATTAAGCAATTACCGTGAACAACATTCACCACTGGAGATATAGC
>Ga0056116_1000319_pt1 | contig 16052 bp, 9 predicted proteins | sample WorMetOlspDAHAB2_FD_67352 | JGI IMG/M metagenome (GOLD analysis project Ga0056116, IMG submission 67352) | Marine gutless worms symbiont microbial communities from Max Planck institute for Marine Microbiology, Germany - Olavius sp. DAHAB.2 ...
ATCCCTTATCCATCCCTATGGGTTGTCTCTATGGGTTGTAATGGGTTGTAATGGGTTGCAACAAACAAAGCCTGGAGTTTGCGTCACGTGAAATATCTGGATCCTATATCCATCCCTTATCCATCCCTATGGGTTGTCTCTATGGGTTGTAATGGGTTGTAATGGGTTGCAACAAACAAAGCCTGGAGTTTGCGTCACGTGAAATATCTGGATCCTATATCCATCTCCGTGAGTTATGCCACACAAAACCTGAAGCTGTGCTAAGTGAAATATTGGAATCCTACACCATAGAAAATCCTAGGACAATTTGAGACCAGATGACATATCAAGAGATCATGGAGAAAAAGCTGTGAATATCGAGAAATACACCGAAAAGACACGGAACTTTTTACAATCAGCCCAAACCGAAGCTATGGCTTGCGAGCATCAGACCTTCATGCCCGAGCACATTCTCAAAGTTATGATGGATGACCCACAGAAATTCATCACCAATCTTATCGACCGGGCTGGTGGCAGGTCCCAAGAAGTGCAAGCGGGCATAGAAGCGAATCTTTCTCGATTGCCCAAAGTATCCGGCGGTTCTGGACAGATGTACCTACACCAAACGACCGCCAAGATCATCAGTACAGCTGAAAAACTCGCTGAAAAAGCCAAGGATCTCTTCGTAACTTCAGAGCGTTTCCTCCAGGCCATGTCGATGGAAAAGACCAGCGACGTCGGGAAAATACTTATAGAAGCCGGATTGACTCCTCAAAAACTAGAAGCTGCGATACAGGACATGAGGCAAGGACGCGTAGCAGACAGCGCATCGGCCGAATCTGGCTACGAGGCACTGCAGCGTTACGCCAGAGACCTGACAGCTGCGGCACGAGAAGGAAAGCTAGATCCAGTAATCGGCAGAGATGAAGAGATCAAGAGAACCATTCAGGTTCTTTCCAGACGAACAAAGAACAATCCGGTACTCATCGGAGAGCCAGGAGTGGGAAAAACAGCGATAGTGGAAGGATTGACCCTGCGCATAGTGAATAACGACGTGCCGGAAAGCCTCAAAGACAGAAGGCTCCTAGCTCTTGACATGGGAGCCCTCATCGCAGGAGCCAAATACCGTGGAGAATTCGAAGACAGATTGAAGGCCGTTATGGCTGAAATCAACGCAGAAGCAGGACGTGTAATACTGTTCATCGATGAAATGCACACGATAATAGGTGCTGGGAAAACAGATGGAGCTATGGATGCATCTAACTTGCTGAAACCAGCCTTGGCTCGTGGAGACCTGCACTGTGTCGGAGCCACCACACTGGATGAATACCGGATCCATGTAGAGAAGGACCAGGCTTTAGCTAGACGTTTCCAACCGATATTCGTGGGAGTACCTACAGTTGCTGACACGATATCCATTCTGCGAGGACTAAAGGAAAGATACGAAATACATCATGCAGTCAGGATAACTGATGCAGCTATTGTGTCCGCTGCGGTTTTGTCTGATCGGTACATCTCTGATCGGTTTCTTCCGGATAAGGCCATCGATCTCATAGACGAAAGCGCGTCTAAGAGACGGATTGAAGTGGATTCTAAACCAGAGGCCCTGGACAAATTAGAACGCCGCATAGTGCAACTGAAGATAGAAAAAGCAGCGTTGGAAAAGGAATCAGATACAGCTTCCAAGGAAAGACTGCACAACTTGGTCTCAGAGCTCGCCGATCTGGAAGAGGAGTTCTCCGTCATCGGAAACCAATGGCACGCAGAGAAGACAAGAGTGAAATCAGTGCAGAAAACAAAAGAAGCACTGGATCTAGCCAAACTCGAACTGGAACAAGCACAGAGAGAAAGTGATTGGGATAAGGCTGGAGAGTTGATTTACGGTCGGATACCAGAGCTAAAACGCCAGCTAGAAGAAGACTGCTCTCTCTCAAACACCAACATGGTGCAGGAGGAAGTGACTTCGGAACACATAGCCCAAGTCGTGTCCCAATGGACTGGTATCCCGGTAGACAAGATGTTGACCAGTGAACGTGAAAAGCTCCTGGATATGGAACAGAAACTGTCTGAGTTGGTGATCGGACAATCAGAAGCGATCGGCGCGGTATCCCGTGCTGTGAGGCGGTCTCGTGCTGCTTTACAGGATCCCAATCGTCCGATTGGTTCTTTTTTGTTTTTGGGCCCCACTGGTGTTGGTAAAACTGAACTCACCAAGAGTTTGGCATCTTTTCTCTTCGATGATGCCTCTGCAATGATCAGGGTTGATATGTCTGAGTACATGGAAAAGCACGCTGTCAGCAGGTTGATCGGTGCTCCTCCTGGTTATGTTGGCTATGAGGCTGGAGGTTCTCTTACGGAGGCTGTTCGTCGCAGACCTTATCAGGTAGTTCTATTCGACGAGATAGAGAAGGCTCATCCTGATGTCTTTAACACTCTTTTGCAGGTACTGGATGATGGCAGGCTTACTGATGGTCAGGGTAGGACTGTAGACTTTAAGAACACCATCATAATCATGACTTCGAACATAGGTACTGACTTATTGAGTGAAAAGTCTGGTGATACTGATGTCGGAAAGCTACGAGAAGCGATTATGCTCGAGGTAAAGGAGTACCTGAGACCTGAGTTTATAAATCGCATTGACGACGTTGTTATTTTCCAGCGTTTGAGGAAGTCTGATATCCGCATGATCGTCGACATTCAGTTGAATCTGGTTCGGGATCTCCTTGCTGATAGGAATATCACTCTTGAAGTGGATTCTTCTGCAAAAGAATGGCTAGCTGAGAGGGGGTATGACAGCGTTTACGGCGCCAGACCTTTAAAACGTGTCATTCGTCGTTACCTCCACGATCCGCTTGCGAACAAGATTCTAACTGGGGAATTAGCACATGACAGTGTGATCGAGATAACAGCTGATAGGGATGGCTTAGTGAGCAATGTAAAGAACTAGCCTCAATTAGCCGCCTCAAAGGGCTTCAAGGCAAGCTCATGGGAAGGCTCAGGGATGGCTTAGTGAACAATGTAAAGAACTAGCCTCAATTAGCCGCCTCAAAGGGCTTCAAGGCAAGCTCATGGGAAGGCTCAGGGATAGCTTGCGAAAGCCGGAGATGGGCCCTCTGGGGTGAGAGAGAGAGGGCTGTGGGCTTCCCCCCCTCCCCCCAACTGTCCCGGGGAGAACTGTGGGTGCTCCAGGGCCCCTCAGGGAAGACCCGAGATGGCCTTATGAGAAAGGTAAAGACCCAGGTTAGGCGACTCGAAATGTAATGTATTGATATGAGAAAAGTGTCGTGAGACATTCCAACAACCGAGCTATTAAGTTGCTATACCTGGTGCAAGAGGTGAAGTCAGTGTAGATCATGGGGTCGAAGTCGAATGCTAATGGAGATAGGTCACTACCTGCTTATAGTGGCTTTATTGTCATCGACAACACAAGCGATTATGCCAGGACTCGCGAGATTGGTAGGAGGAGCCCGCATACTGGTCTCCATCGCCAAGCGTGCTGCTGTATTGCAATGTGTTTTGGCTCTGTCATCTCTGATGATATTGATCATCGCGTCTGTAGAGTCTGACTTTTCTGTACTCTTAGTCTTCCTACATTCCCACTCGGCCACTCACCTGATCTACAAGATCACTGGTGTCTGGGGGAGCCATGAAGGATCTATGCTTCTATTTGTGGCTCTTCTCTCGATCGCTGGCGCTCTTGTCAGCATTCGCAGGGGCGATGTATCACAGAGGTTCAAACTGGATGTATTAGGTGTTCAGGCCTGGATATCCAGTGTGTTCTTTCTATTTATACTGACTACCTCCAACACTTTTGCACGCTTATACCCTCCCCCATTCGAGGGACGTGGCTTAAACCCTCTACTCCAAGATTTGGGTATGGTGCTTCATCCTCCCCTTCTGTACATCGGGTATGTTGGCTTTTCCGTTGTATTTTCCTTCGCCATCGCTGCGATGTTCTTCAGACTGGGGATAAAGAAAAGATGGGCCAGGGCGGTGCGTCCTTGGGTTCTCGCTTCTTGGAGTTCCCTGACACTCGGCATAACTATAGGATCCTTCTGGGCGTATTATGAGCTTGGATGGGGTGGATGGTGGTTCTGGGACCCTGTAGAAAATGCCTCTCTGATGCCATGGCTGTCTGGAACTGCACTTTTGCATTCCGTGGTGGCCTCGGATAAGCGGAAGATCTTTCATTCCTTGAGCCTTGCCTTGACCATTTTGACATTTTCCTTGTCTCTCTTGAGCATGTTTCTAGTCCGATCTGGAATAGTGACTTCTGTTCATGCTTTTGCCCTGGATTCCTATAGAGGCGTATTCATACTCGCCATTTTCAGTGTTTTTGTTGGTGGTTCTAGTATTCTCTATTTATGGCGTAGGCATACAATTCGAACACCTTACTCTTTTACCCTACTCACCAGAGAGGGAGGGACATTGTTCAACACTCTTGTGTTGCTGGTGTCTTGTTTCGCAGTTTTACTAGGCACCTTATTTCCCTTGTTCGTCGACAGTTTTTCAGGGGACAGAATATCTGTAGGAGCTCCGTATTTTAATCTGGTCGTTGGCAGCATGATGTTGTTTCTGATTGCCTTTGTCCCGATTGGATCAGTCCTGAACTGGCAGGATGAGAGATTCTCTTCCTTTCCTGTCAAGAGGCTTGCATGTGCTTTTTTAATCTCCATTTTGATCACATGGCTTCTGGCGCATTGTGCTTACGGTGAAACCCATTTGCTCCCACTGATCATATCCTTTGTCGCGATCTGGGTGATGATTGGCACTGTGATAGATCCTTGTTTTTGCGCTGGTTTCGGCAGCGTCAAGGCTACAAGTGACATCAAGCAGACAAACGTTTTCACCCGGGTTATGTGCCTGGTGAGAAGATTCCACTTCCCTGATTCATGCGGGAAGATACTGGCTCATTTTGGGCTTGGAGTCTTCCTACTCGGTGTTGTAGCTGAAAGCAACTGGAGCCAGGAACGAATAGTAGAACTACGCCCGGCGGACTCTGTCGAGCTTGCGGACTACAAGGTGAGCTTCGATGGAGTGACGAGAAAAACTGGAGGTACGACTTTCATCGAAGACATCGGAAGCTTCACAGTACGTGACGATCAGGGAGATGTGATTACCGTTCTCACCTCTTCAAAACGCCTTTTTGTATCTCAGCAGGCTTCTACAACTGAGGTGGGCCTAGCGAATTTCGGCTTTTCTCACTTGTATGTCGCCATGGGGGAGGTATTGGATGACAGTGCTGTGTTAGCGAGGATTTACTACAAACCACTTGTCTCGTTGATTTGGCTGGGAGCTATCCTGATCGCATTGGGAGGGATCATACCCCTACTGAGAAAAGCACTGTACGGGATATTCAAATGATGAAGATGATGAAGTTGCCCGTCTTTATGGCTAGAGTCTCTATCTTCAGTATTATTTTGACGGGATCACTTTTCCTGTCGGATATGCTGGTAGCCTCCAGTGGAGCTGTCCCTGCACCTGAGAGGACGACAGCCGAGACCAGTGGAGCTGTCTCTGCACCTGAGAGGACGACAGCCGAGACCAGTGGAACTGTCCCTGCACCTGGAAAGCCAGTCGAGAATGAGGAGATTGAATCCAAGCTGCGAGCGATTGCCAGTGAGCTCCGGTGTTTGCAATGCCCGAGTCAATCTCTCATCGATTCTGAATCCCCCTTTGCAAAGGACATAATGAAGCTAATCAAAAACCGCCTCGTTTCTGGAGAATCAGATCAGGAGATCATTGAGTTTCTAGTGTCTCGCTATGGACAATTTATACTTCTCAGACCACGGCTAACCGGTACCACTGCTTTCTTGTGGTTTAGTCCCTTTGTCCTGTTGGTCATGGGTTGCTTTTGGTTGTGGCGGGCGACGTATTCTCGGAATCGAGTGAAACAACAATGATTACGAACTGCCTGGATTAAGTGTGGCGAGTCGGGGCACGGGCCCCTCACGTAACTGTATACATTTCAGGTCCCTCCATTCAGCCCCCTTCTAGTGTCTATCTGACCAATGAAACACGTTAGTCCACAAGAAACACAATCAGATCAAGGGACCATGTTAGTCCGCAAGTGCTGCAATTCTACAGACTCCCTTGCAGTCTAGGCGGTATATGCATGGTCCCGGAGACATAAGCTTGACATATGACTAGGTACTTCTTCTCTTTTATTACTTCTCCTCATCACTGCTATTATTCTTCGCACGGTTAAACAGGCGACTGCTGAGCATTTCACCTAACAGGTCATGTTTTTGAGCTCCAGGGCTATCTACGGTCTTCACAGGGGGTCTTGGATCAGGTGTTTTAGTGCCAGCCGCTATAGACGGCCCATTGTTTTTCTGTATAGACATAGACTGCGCTATCCCTGGCATGAGTGGTGGTGGTGGTGGAATTGCGCCATCCCCCTGTTTAGGTGGTGGTGGTGGTGGAATTGCGCCATCCCCCTGTTTAGGTGGTAGTGGTGGTGGGATTGCCGCGGCAGTATTTCCGATTTTGGCGGGAGAAGTCTGAGAGGCTCTAATCACTTCAGTTCCAGATTCAGCTTCGCGCTGTGCAGCACGCTTTGTAAATTTTGCATGTGATGTCAGCTCACTTAAAAAATCAGCCTTAGGAGGGTTAGATGCTGTTACAGCCCCCCCCACGTTACTTTTCTCACGCCTTGACGCAGTTGCATTTTTAATGATATCCGCCGCTAGAGACCTACCCTCAGTGGGTTGCAACATAGCCGCCACTATCTCTGCCGGGATCGCTGGTGCTGGTGGAATTGCGCCAGTTGCTTGTCTCTCTCTAGTTGGTGGAACTGGTCCCTGTTTATCTGTAGCAAGGTTATCAGGTTTAGGTGGAAGAGGAGGTCTATTAGGCTTGACAGAAGTTTCGATTTGATGTGCGGTCTGAGCCCCTGTCTCAACTTCAGGGCTTGGGGAGCCATCAGGATGTATCGCTTCGGACCTCGCCTCAACTTCATAGCTTGTGGAGTCATAAGTAAGCTTACCAGGTTTAGGTGGAGGAGGAGGTTTATTAGACTTGACAGCAGAAGTTTCGAGTTGATGTGCGGTCTGAGCCACTATCTCAACTTCAGAGCTTTGGAAGTCATCAGGATGTATTGATGATGGTCGATTGGAACTAATCTTGGACGACTCCACACCAAGTGCGTTAGCAGCTTCGGGTTGATGTGCGGTCTGAGCCCCTGTCTCAACTTCAGGGCTTTGGAAGTCATCAGGATGTATTGATGATGCTCGATCGGAACTAATCTTGGACGACTCCACACCAAGTGCGTTAGCAGCAGGTCCAGTATCACCAATAGTAGGTTTTACTTTTACATAACCAATTGGAGCTTCAGTGGGGCGTTCTGAACTGGAAGCAGCAGGTCCAGTATCACCAATAGTAGGTTTTACTTTTACATAACCAATTGGAGCTTCAGTGGGGCGTTCTAAACTGGAAGGCGTCGCAACATCATCGGCATGGGATTTTTTGCCAAAAAAATCCTGAAATTTAGTCTGGACTTCTGTCAGTTTGTCTTGAGATGCGCGCTTTAAGCGAGATTTAGGAGAGTTATCCCCTGTCAGAGATTCATGGATTCGAACTCTGAATTCCTTTCCCTCCCGACCCAACCGTTTCCCTTCTTTCTTCAATACGGTCTTAACTTGTTCTTTTGCGGTCTTAACTTGTTCTTTTGCGGCACCATATCTTTTCTTGATGTTATGTTTGCTGATAAAACCTAGACGAGAAGAAGAGCTAGGCGCTGCTGTGCCTGTAGTTGTATCTGTTTCCCTTTTCCCTGTTACCCCTTCGGCACTTGATGATTGCGTAGAGTGTATAGAACCTCTTGATGATATTGGTCGAGACACCTCTAACCCTCCCCATAGTACGGGATGACTATAACGACTAAATCACACCCCTGAAAAAATAGTAGTTGAATGATATCAATCAAAGTAGGAAAGTACTATTAAAGTATTCCTGGAACTTTTAATTGTATAGCAATTAATAGTAGTTGTTCACTTTAGTCAAATTGCATGAATCTTCTGTGGCATCAGGTGTAGAGTGCTTGTCTATGCATTCAAATCAACGAGATAAAACACTGTTGACCTCAGCATGATAAAGCGAAATCATTTGCATCAGTCTTATCTATTTCTGGCTTTATCAGCCCATTTTGATCTGGTGAGGAATTAAATACTTCACTGAAGGCTTGATTTTACCCGATATAATTTCACATATCTTAGGCATGCATTTAGAGATTCTAGCTCCTTTGTTTGTCCCGATCCCAGGTTCAGCGAGCAGAACCACTGGACAAGCGGAGAATGAAAAACACAAACCTGGCCTTCGCATGCTGGACCTTCTGTTTCACGTTCCGACTTCGCAAGTCTGTAGGCATGTACAACCCGGCGTCATGTGTGTTCCAGACAAGACATTAGCCACCCTGCGCGTAACGGTGGACAGACATCACATGCCCAGGACTAGAAATAGGAGAGCACCATACAGAATCTTCGTTTATGACGAGACTGGCGCGGAAATAGTCCTGGTCTACTTTTCACCAAAACCTAGATTGCTTGAAAAACTTCTCCCTGTCGGGGAAGTGCGATGGATTTCCGGGACGGTTCAACGGTTTCAGGGCTGTCCACAGATGGTACACCCGGAATACATAGCCAGAGACCAAGATCTCGATCGGATCCCAGAAGAAAAACTGATCTACAAGCCTATGGCGAACATGTCCGGCACAGACATTGCCTGTATCATTTCAAAAGGCATGCGGAACTTGCCAAAACTGCCTGAGTGGTTAGAAAACAAAACCATACTGAAAAACAACTGGCCGACTTTCATAGAAGCTATAGTTAAGATTCACACTCCCAGCATTGGAGAATGTCTTGACACACAGTCCAGAGACAGAGCCATAGAACGTCTCGCTTACGATGAAGTCCTGGCTAGTCAACTGGCTTTGTTGGCCACCGACTGGCATCACAATACCGGGGTCAAGCAGCCTATCACTGAAGATAAGCGGAGATTGCTGACCAAGATACTATCTGATCTCCCTTTCAGCTTGACCAGTAGTCAGACCTCTTCTCTCAAAGAAATCATAAGTGACATGCGCAAGCCTCGAAGGATGATCCGCTTGTTACAAGGCGATGTAGGATCTGGAAAAACTGTTGTGGGCATGCTGGCAGGTTCTGTCACAATAGAGAATGGACGACAAGTTGCCTTCATGGTCCCTACTGACCTATTAGCACGACAACACTTCGAGACCTGTCAGGGTTTTGGTGCCAAGGCTGGAATACGCATTGCCATACTCACAGCTCGTGAACAAGGTACAGCGCGCAAACAGATCCTGAGTGATGTAGCGAATGGCAATATAGACTTACTCATCGGCACTCACGCGATAATACAGAAAACCGTTGTGTTTAAAGATCTTGGTTTCGTCATCATCGATGAGCAGCACCGCTTTGGAGTAGAACAGCGCCTATCACTGCTCAAGAAGAGCTGTACAGCGGATCTTCTGATAATGACAGCCACTCCTATTCCTCGAACTACCCTGATGACGCTTCTCGGGAATGTCAGTGTTTCTCGTCTCACAGAAAGACCTGGGGCTAGCAATCCCATACTCACCTACACGATTTCGTCCAGCCGATCGGAAGAGATTGTCGAACGCCTAGGTATAGCCATTCGCCAAGGAGCCAAAGTGTATTGGATTTGTCCTCTTGTCGAAAAATCTGAAACCAGCGACCTCAGCACCGCCACAGAGCGCCACCGATACCTCAGTGAGCGTCTGGGACCTACAGTGGGTTTGGTGCATGGAAAGATGAAAAAAGACGAACAGGTGGCAGCAATGGATGACTTCATAACAGGCAGGACGCAAGTGTTGGTAGCTACCACAGTGGTAGAAGTGGGACTGGACGTCCCGGATGCTAGCATCATGATAATAGAACAAGCTCAACGCTTTGGACTAGCACAGCTTCACCAGTTGCGTGGTAGGATCGGGAGAAGAGGAAATACATCTCATTGCGTGTTGCAGTACACTGAACCGGTCAGCGAGGTGGCGACTGCTCGATTGAATACGATAAAAAACACCAATGACGGATTCCTCATAGCAGAGGAAGATCTAAACCTCCGTGGTGGAGGTGACATCATGGGTATACGTCAGTCTGGGATGTTTAAATTCCGTCTTGCCCGTGACTTAGCGCTTCAACATAAGTTTTTGCCGCGCGCTCGCGATGAGGCTCATCGCATACTGACGTCAGACCCTTATTTATCTTCTCCTCGTGGTCAGGCTTTGCGCTTGGCACTGAGTATTTTCGAACAACGGGTTCAGCTTCAGTGACTGGTCAGGCTTTGCGCTCTTTGCTCTTGACGCAGAGTATTTTCGAACAACGAGTGCAGCTTTGGTCAGGCTTTGCGCTCTTTGCTCTTGACGCCGAGTATTTTCGAACAACGGGTTCAGCTTTGGTCAGGCTTTGCGCCCTTTGCTCTTGACGCAGAGTATTTTCGAACAACGAGTGCAGCTTTGGTCAGGCTTTGCGCTCTTTGCTCTTGACGCCGAGTATTTTCGCATAACGAGTGCAGTTCTGGTCAGGCTTTGCGTTCTTTGCTCTTGACGCCGAGTATTTTCGAACAACGAGTGCAGCTCTGGTCAGGCTTTGCGCTCTTTGCTCTTGACGCCGAGTATTTTCGAACAACGAGTGCAGCTCTGGTCAGGCTTTGCGCTCTTTGTTCTTGACGCCGAGTATTTTCGCATAACGAGTGCAGTTCTGGCAGGCTTTGCGCTCTTTGCTCTTGACGCCGAGTATTTTCGCATAACGAGTGCAGTTCTGGTCAGGCTTTGCCCCCTTTGCTCTTGACGCAGAGTATTTTCGAACAACGAGTGCAGCTCTGGTCAGGCTTTGCGTTCTTTGCTCTTGACGCAGAGTATTTTCGAACAACGAGTGCAGCTCTGGTCAGGCTTTGCGTTCTTTGCTCTTGACGCCGAGTATTTTCGAACAACGGGTTCAGCTCTGGTCAGGCTTTGCGCTCTTTGCTCTTGACGCAGAGTATTTTCGAACAACGAGTGCAGCTCTGGTCAGGCTTTGCGCCCTTTGCTCTTGACGCAGAGTATTTTCGAACAACGAGTGCAGCACATGTACCCTTACCCCCATTACTTACCGTCGAGTATTATGGAAGTCGTATTCGTGGAGATCTCCACCTCATCTTTCCCTACTAATACGTACCTGGAAGGTGCCAGGGCGATCCCATTTTCTCGCAGTTTTGACAGTATTGCGATGCGCAAGTCGCTCTCCACAAAGAAGACGTCCCCAGCATTGCCGATGACACAGATGAGACAAAGACGTACAGCATTGTCGACAAACTCATTGACAGTAAAAGTCGGCATGGGGAAGAACAAAACTTGCTGATGCTCAGCCGCACAGGAGAGAAAGATGTTCTTCGCCTTCTCCATATCGACATCACCGCGGACCAAAACTTCTATCAGACAACGACCGGTCAAGTCTCTGTGCATCCAGTTCTTCACATTACCAGAGATCAATGAGGAGTTGGGAACAATGAGGCTTGCTCTGTCGAAAGTCTCGATTTCAGTGGACCGTATGTTGATCTTACGTACTATTCCCTTTTCGGAACCGATTATCACGATATCGCCTATTTTAATCGGGCGTTCTACCAGGAGTATCAGTCCTGAGACGAAATTGTTCACGACGGATTGCAGACCAAAACCCACACCTACCGACAGGGCACCAGCAACTATTGCAATATGATCTAGCCTGATACCAGCAGTGAGAAATCCTATTATGACAGCTAGAATGAAACCGACGTATCCGAAGGTTGTGCGGATAGACTCCTTGACGCTGTTATCCAGTCGTGTTCGCGGTAAGAGCCTGTCGCTGAGCCAGTGCTGGCTCGCTCTTGTCATGCCCAGACAGATCGTGAATATCACAAGACCCGAAATGATAGCATAGGGCGATAAAAAGCCTCCCAAGTTGAAAAGTGGAAAGATGTCATAGGCCATATCCCAAACATCGTTCAATTGCACCCCGGCCACCATCAAGATTATCAGGAATGCCGGGATTACAAAGATCAGCCGTGCGATACCAGATATGATGACCCCAATTTGCTCTAGGGTGGAATAAGATATCCCTAGATGCCGTCTCATTTTTTCTGAGAACCGTGATCCGGATCTCAGCAGCTTAGTTCCTAAGAACTCGTCCAGCACTGTCAGGAACAAGATTGCGATTCCCAGCATCACTCCGCCCCATATCAGCTCTGTCACGAGCAAACGAGCGAAAGCCAGGTATCCAACTGCAGCGGCCAGGATCGCCGAAAGAGAAATGATCCAGATCAATGGAATCACCCAATATCTCAGCACGCTGTGTTCATCTTGCTCTGTGATGTCTTCCTCTGACGACTGGAGGCCAGCAGTTTCTTGCGACTTGTGCGTAATTGCTTCAGAACCCATGGAAGATGCTCCGACCCAAGCGGTCAGAGTCAGCATTATCAACGCGACATCCGCCAGTACAGAAGCACCTGTGAGCATAGCCACCAGAGGTCCATGAGTGAAAATCGTGACTAATAGGTGTTCAGCGCCCTTGCCTAGGCCATGTACCACAGCCAATGACATCAGTAAGTAGACGATCCTCATGCTATCCATGTCGGTGATTTTCACCAGGCGCCATTGCGGTGTAGCGGGAGATAGGACAGCGACACCCAGTGCTCCGATAGCAATCGACTCGATGATCACACGTAACAGTCCGTTTGTTATTTCACCGATGCGCCCTGGGTTCAGATCTAGGAAAGTCAATGTGATCTTAATTACTATAAGACATATCCCCCAGAACCCCAGTTCTATCGCGAACAGAGCCAATGCCCCCAGAAACTTGTTCAAGTCACTGGATGGCGTCACTCGTGGATTCCTTGCAACTATGGCGATCAGACACTTCTTGGCAAAGACAATTGTCACTAACGCGGCCAGTAGTACTATGAAGGTCAATGGCCAGCTGATGTTTCCGGTTTTTGTGACTAGTAGGTTGTTCCAGTCGTAGAGCAGTAACTGCATAGAAGTGATGAAACGAGCACTAGATGCTACCGCTTCCCACCACAGGTTAGGATCAAAGATAGATGATTGTTTAGCGAACAAGGCCTGTGTAAGTTTTTTCCTTCGCATTTCCGCGATTTTCGCGATGAGGCCTTCTAGCTGCAACTGTAGCGCTACCAATTGCCTCATGGTGGCGTCGATTGTTATTGTCACAGTTTCCTGTTTGGCTCGCTCGTCGTTTAGCTTTTCCAGCTCTGGGGACGGACTGTCCATTTCTTCCAGCTTGAATGCTGTAGTCAGTTTATCGAGTAGTTTTTGTGCGACTTCTAGTTTCGGCTCGATAGATGAAGAGAGGCGGATTGTCTCGTTTTTTGTGGCTACCGCGCGTTTGCGAATTTCTTCTAATTCGCTGGATGTCAATCCTGGCCTTTTAAGCATGACCTGCAGACGATTTAGCTCTATTTTCCAGGAGTTAATTTGACTGCTGTGGTCGAAGTCTTGTCTGTTTGAATCCATACTCGTCTGATGCAAGCTGGACACCAGGTCATACGGAGCTGATATGCAGTCTCCCGCAATAAATGTGGATAATCCCAGTAAAATGATGCTATAAATACGAAATGTGTTCATGAGAATTGCGAATTGACACCTCCGCATCAACAAGCCAATATATCGTTATGGTCGTTTTTAGTACACAGCTGGTTTTCTGATCCTGTAAGGCTTGGCTCCTCCCCCACCGATAGCCGGCTACGACTTAAATAGCAAAGCAGTAACTTTGTGGGTATGCATAAATGGTAACAATAGGATGAAATCCCGGTTGGAATCAGAATCTCATTTGAGTCTTCGTAGGAATCCGCGTGGAGTCCTAAGAATCACTTGGGTAATATGGAAAGCCACTTATTGGGGACTTTTTAGGAATGAATCATTCGCTCATGCGTCGAATATAGCCTTTTCCATTTTGTCTTCCCTTTTCCCCTTCATAATTTTGCTAACTGGGTTAGCTGGGTACTGGGGAGGCGAGGAGCTGGCCAAGGCAGCGGAACATGGAACTGGAGGTATTTTTTCTGTACTTCCTGAGGGATTAGCTGACATTCTGATGCCTGAGCTCAAGGTAGTTCTTGTTGGTTCACAGGCTCAAGTTCTTACAGTTGGAGCTGTATTATTGGGTATCATCGTCACAGGTTTTGTGGAAGCGCTCCGCATGGGTCTCAACTACGCCTACAGGACGTGTGATAACAGGCATTTTCTGCTCAGAAGACTAGAGAGTACGTTTTTTGTCTGCATCAGCGGGATCGCGATATTGGTATTGGGTTTTCTGACTCTTGTTTTGCCGAATATCTGGAATTTTTTTGACGACATCGGTAAGGTTGCGACTACTTCTTATTTGCAGTTATTTGGCTATATGCCTTTTATATTTCTCGTTATAGGCATGTTAGCTTTTCTTTTGTTGGCGCATTTATTTCTCCCTGCTCGCAAGCAGTCGATCAAGAAGCTCTTACCTGGGGTTTTAGTGACGGCGACACTGTGGGGAGGAGCTGGTTTACTTTTTTCGTATTACCTTTCACACTTTTCCGGCTACACTCGCACTTACGCTGGGCTTGCCGGAGCCATAGCCTTGATGTTATTTTTCTACATAATAGGTTTGCTGTTTTTGCTCGGAGCCGAGATAAATTACGCTGGTATGACTCTTCGTCCTTCTCGCCGCAAGCATCTGGACAGTGAGCGAGAGGAGTGATCTCTAATCTTTTTAGGTTTTCTGAGCTTTCTGTCCTGTCGAAGTTGTAAAGGCTATTAGGGGATCAAATTCTCGCCTTAGTAACAGGTCTAGTTCGTTCATTGACACCTCAACACCGAGGTCAGCCAGACTAGTTACTCCCCAGTCAGTAATGCCACAAGGTATGATTCCCTTGAAGTGCTCCAAGTTTGGGTTCACGTTGATTGCCACGCCATGCGACGTCACCCAGCGCTGCATTCTGATCCCGATAGCAGCGATCTTGTTTTTTTGGCTTGTCAGTTCTGAACTGAGCGTCTTGCCCTGATTTTGCTGAACCCAGACCCCTACATATCCTTGTCTCCGCTCTCCAGAGACACCGCAACTAGCCAGGGTTCGAATCACCCAGTCTTCCAGACCTGCTACGTATCCTCTCACATCGACTTGAGAATTCCTCAGATCCAGCATTAAGTATACAACCCGTTGACCAGGACCATGGTAGGTGTAAGCTCCACCACGACTGGTACGGCATACTAGAAACCTATCGCTATCGAGGAGGTCATTTGGGTTTGCGCTGAGTCCACTTGTGTAGACAGAAGGGTGCTCGAGCGACCAAACGCATTCGGGACTAGAACCGGACAGAATACCCTTCACCCTATCTCGCATGAAAGATACTGCATCGCAATATTCGACAGGGTCTTCGGAATAAATCCATTCAATATCAGACAAGAGGCAACCCCAGAAGAGGAAAGACAATGAACCGGAAGCGACGGCCCTAAGCGTATTCCCAGCCAAAACAGTCACCGTACACGATATCCTCTGCCCAGGTATTGGGCAAGTATAAAACGCATCTTGGAAGTCCCTCTCTGCATACCCTTCCCCTGCGTCGGCTTAGTAGATGGGTACAGCGGCCTGGATGGGTACAAAGGAACCAAAAGGAACTACCAGAGAGCCAGCTCTGAATACCCTTCCCCTGCCGTTGGCCTAGATGAGTACAACGTCCTAGATGGGTACACAGGAACCAAAAGGAACTACCAGAGAGCCCGCTCTGCATACCCTTCACCCGCGTCGGCCTAGATGAGTACAACGTCCTAGATGGGTACACAGGAACCAAAAGGAACTACCAGAGAGCCCGCTCTGCATACCCTTCCCCCGCGCGCCGCCGGCTTAGATGGGTACAGCGGCCTGGATGGGTACAAAGCAAAGGAACCAAAAGGAACGACCAGAGAGCCAGCTCTGCATACCCTTCCCCCGCGCCGCCGGCTTAGATGGGTACAGCGGCCTGGATGGGTACACAGGAACCAAAAGGAACTACCAGAGAGCCAGCTCTGAATACCCTTCCCCCGCCCGTCGGCCTAGATG
>Ga0056116_1000321_pt1 | contig 16022 bp, 3 predicted proteins | sample WorMetOlspDAHAB2_FD_67352 | JGI IMG/M metagenome (GOLD analysis project Ga0056116, IMG submission 67352) | Marine gutless worms symbiont microbial communities from Max Planck institute for Marine Microbiology, Germany - Olavius sp. DAHAB.2 ...
AGTATGATTAAATCATCTATAGGAAATTGGGCTCATAAACAATCAGATGTCTATTGGGAACTAATGAACACCTGTAGACAAACAAAAATGTTCCTTGAACACAGGAGCAAAGTAAGGTCATGGGAGTTGCTAAACCTACCTAGGAACTCGCTGCGTACTGTGACGGGAATCATTACTGGGCATAATACCCTTAGCAGACATATGAACATAATGGGCCTAAACAATGACCCATTGTGTGAGCATTGTGAAGGGGAGCAGGAGACTTCTTTGCACTTGTCAATGAAGTCAATGCAGTTACTATGTAACAACTAGAATGAGCATTTGGGGAAAACCAATTTTAGACCCTGATGACATGAAAAGAATAAGATTTAACCATCTACCGAGATTTATTTTAAAGTCTCGTAGATTCTTAGTTAATAAGATTAAGGATAAATTCTGGCGATGGCGAATGGACCCATTTGAGGTCTTTGCCTACTGGGACTCATGGAGAACCAGCCACAATTGACATTGACATAGTACGTTAGTCAAGTGATTGGCTGGGAAGACTTACTCTCGTGATATCTTTCGTGTCGAAGGGTTTCCCCTACAAAGACCAGATTGAAGAGTTATATATTGTAGTGGTTTATTGCATCTATCCCCAACATGCAACATTGTAAACTCTGTGATTACTTTCAGTTTTTTAACTGCAGCATACTTATCAAAGGCACAATATAGACTATCTGTGCCGTTAAACCTCAATAAATCTAACCGTATGAACGACATTGGCTGATAATTGCATTGTGTTTGACAGGCACTGAGGGACTGCAAGCAGACGGCCGACAACATTGCGGCTCTGAAGAGCGAACACGCACAGAGAGAGTCCGACATTCTGGACGCATGCAAGCAGACGATTGCGGCCGGCGACCGCGAAATATCTCGACTTGCCACCGATCTGGCGTCGGCCAAGTCGCAGCTGGCGGAAGCCGGGGAGACGGCACGTTCGGAGGCGGAGAGTCGGCTGAGGCACCAGTTCGACGAGGACTTGAGGGAAGTGGAACACCGGCACGCCGGAGAACTGGCGGAACGGGACACAGCGGTCAGCGATGCGGAGGCAGTGCTGCTCGCGCAGGAGGAAAAGATGGAAGAATTGAAGGACGGAATGCGGACGAGAGATGGGAGGATCCGAACGTTGGAGGTGGAGTTGAGCGCGAGAGAGTCGAAAATCGGGGAGATGCAGGCGGAATTGCTGCAGACAGAATGGAAGATGAAGGAGATCGAAGAAGGATCAAGAAAGTTTGACGATGCTGAAGCCATTCTGGTGGCAAAGGATGCAAAGATCAGAGGTTTGGAAAAAGAGTTGAGTGAGACAGATGCGAAGATTGAACGGATCCATTTGGAATTGCAGCATAGGGAGCGGAAGATGAAAGAGTTCGAAGAAGGATCGAGAAAGTTAGGCGATGCACAGGCAGTCCTGCTGGCGAAAGAAGAAAAGATTGGAGGTTTGGAGAAAGATTTGCAGACGAAAGCTGGAACGATCGGAAAGTTGGAAGACGCGTTGGGCGAGAAAGATGCGAAGATCGAAGAGATTTGTTCGCAATTGCAGCAGACGGAACGGAAGCTCAACGATGCGCAGGCAGTACTGCTGGCAAAGGAAACGACGATCGGAAAGTTGGAGGAAGGCCTGCGGAACCGGGAAAAGAAGATGGCGGAGCTCGACGTAGAGTTGCAGCTCAAAGGCGCCAAATTCGGCGAGATGGATGAGGAATTTCGGCGAAAAGTTGCCACGATAGAAGAGTTAACGAAGGCAGTTCACGCAAAGGATGAGGAGATCGCGCAACTGGTAGCCGTTCGCGACCAACTGACACGCGACTTAGAGGTCATCCGCGAGGAACACGTCGCTGAACTGGAGATCGTGACGTCGGCCCACGGCGACGAGGTGGCCAGACTTCGGACGGAACTCGGTGACAACGCCGAGCTGCAGCAGCGCGTCGACTACCTCGAGGGTGTGATAGTTCACGGGCGGGAGTTCGTCGGCAATCTGAAACTGGAGATTGGTCGACTGAGCACAGAGAATGAAAAATTGACCGAGGCACTCGAAGCAGCCCGTCGTGGCGAAGAAACGGTGCAGGTAGTGACGGGTGGTTTATTGCAAAACTAATTGTAACTTGTGGTCGCCGGGGTAGCTCAGTGGTTAGAATGTTGGTCTTTGGCTGGCGGACTTTTCCGATCTAGTTGAGTCATTTCCCTTCATGTCTTGGCGCCTGCGTAACAAACTTAAAGAGCCCCCTTCAAGCTTTTTGCTCCTTCCCCATTACTGCGGGTTAGGAGCTGGCTCCATCCCTTTTAGGGCCATTGTGAACAAAAAGCAATGCGAGACGAGTGGGTTATTTATGTCGTTGGTCACCATTACTGAGCAGGAGATGTACAAGACTCCCAGGGTGTATCCGCCTCCGAAATGACCTTTATTGTGTCGGGTGGGGCATAGTTAAACTCTACTTACTCACTTTTTCTGATCTATGCCTGTTCTTTGTTTGACATGTGACTACTTTGTGGGTAAAGTGACCGCCGTGGGTCAACCAACCAGGCCAACTCAGCCTTTTATCCCTCAGGGGTCGGTAAATGAGTATTGATCCATTTATTCACATGGATTACGAGGTTGGCGACCATTAAACAGCACAACGAGGCTGCGTATGGCTGTCAGCCGCAGGTAAGGGCCTGTGTGCATGGGCCTAGCCCACGGCCTATGGGCTGTATGACCGCTCTGTCTGTGACATGAATAGCATATTAGAGGTGGTTTCAGGACTACGCTATACAAATTCACCTACTTACTTACTGGACCTCGTGTCTGGAACTATCTGCCGATGGACCTCAGACAGCCGGAGTTGTCTTTTGGACAGCCATTTCTGACAGTCGCTGAAGACGTTTTTATTTGGTCGTTGTGACCAAAGCGCAGTGTGAACCCTCCTTTAACTGCGCTTCAGTAATCCTCTCATTTACTTAGATAAGAGTTTTTTCCCAATTGTAATTGTGAATGTGCTAATTGTAACTGACATTTGCGACTACTTGACACGATGTCCGGACTGTTTTGTGGTGACATTATACATGCTTTTGCTAAGAAATATGTGGTTGTGATTGGTATTGTCAGTTGTCTGCTGAACTTGTTTATTTAGTGTTGTTTCTCTGTCGAAATTGTAGATAATTACTTCAACTTTTATGCTGTAGATTTAGAGTGAAGGATTCATACATGTATTTTAATTAAGCTACATTTGGCATTGCCGGCGCGGTAATTGTAATTGTAATTAACTGACAGGCAGCTAACTGTATTGCACTTAATCAGATGGTCTGAAAATGCAAATTGCGACTATGAGCCCACAGGTAACAGGGTGACCATTTCTCTGGAAAATGTCAGGCATTATTATACTTGTCGGGGAAAATGTGCGGGATTTTACTAAAACTCGGGGAAATATTGTCCTGCAAAAGTGGCAAAAACTGTTTACTTAAATGGATTACTTGCTGTGAAAAGATGGAAGGCTGAGCCTGCCTGGTTGGCTGACCCATAGTGGACACCTTACCCACAGAGTGGTCACCTGTCAACCATAGATCAGGGAAAGTCGGTAGTGACTGTAAAGTCACTAGTGTCATTATCGGACGTTTTAATCGCTTTTGTTACATGCTTACTTAACACGGGCATTGTGTAGGACTGCCGTTCATCGTTGAGGAATTTTGCAGTGTCTGGAGAGTGGTACCGCTGTTACCAGGGGTTGTTGTAATTGAGTGTAATTGTAGTTGTGACTAATTAGTTGCGAGAGAGAAAAATGCAATCGGTGGTGTGCAGGTGGAGCTGGAGAGGATGCGGGAGTCGGCGCGGCAAAAGGAGGAAATTTGGCGAGAGAAAGAAAAGGAAAAGGACCTACAGAACGAGGATCTGGAAAACTGGTTGCAGCACGTGGAAAGGGAGGCCAAGAAGTTGGTGCTGGATGTTGAGTGGGAAGAGGACATGAGGAAGAAAGAGACGGAAAAACTGGCGGCGAGCGAGAAGTGTGTTGCCGAGCTCCGTGCCGAGGTCGCCGCTCTGCAGGATCAGCGGTCGGAGACGGCGGAGATGAAGCGCGAGCTGGCCGAGCGAAAGCTGGCGATAAAGTCGCTCGAGAGACAGGTGCAGAAGGCGACCGACGACTCAAAGGACAAGATCGAGGTAAGACAGGCGGAGAAAAAAAATGTGCCGCCAAAACATTTCCGAGATGTTTCACGAAACGTTTCCGAGACATTTCTCAATGTTTTCGCCGGCACAAACAGAGCTGGACATTTTTCGCCGGCAAAACGGAACCCGTCATGCTGCCTGCACTGTCTTCTTTCTCCGCATAGACCAACTGCGGTCATTTCACACTTATAGTGACACTTGCTCTAAAACGGTTTTCGTGTTTTGGTTTGCCGTGAAAGAACCCAGTATATTAGACTGTTTTTGTAGTTAAGCTTATTAAAAATGATCGCGCTAATGATAATTCGAAAATCAACCGATTAGAAGCAGTGCAGTAGTGCAGTCTCTGTAACTATTAACGGGATTAATTAATTAATTTCAGTCCGTGCCAAAAGCTTTGTGTCTCATTGATTTTAGTGGTCTTCAACCGCGTTAAATGACGAGGTTCCTGTAGTCTGCTTCACAAATTTTTTTATTAATGATGATAACAGCTATTTTGGTGCGATCAAAAAACATGGCCCGGTCTGACCCAGAACGTTAAACCCGGCCAGGGTTAGTGTAAGGTTGGGGATATTTATATTTATTTATAAACTGATTTATAAAGCACCATAAGGTCATAACTTCCGAGGCGTCATTTCTTCCCACAGATGGCCGAACCATCTCCGGTACTCATTGCACCTACCCACGAAGGGATGGCCAGGCTGAGTGGGTCTGGATAAATACCGGGATGGTAGACCCACCAAAGGTGATCACCATATAACACTCATAATAGCGCCACAAGCGACAGCTGCAGCGGCGCTGTACATCACAGAGCAGTCGATAGGCCATTCGAATGCACCCACAGACTTTGGCCTACGGCGAACGGCCATACGCAGCCCTGGTCTGCCGTTTATGGTCTCCGCAACTTTATCCGCGAAGTGGTCACATGTCAATCATAGGTCAGGGAAATCCTGCCAAAGACGGACCTTCTAACCACTGAGCCACTCCGCCAACCGGGTGAACCGTTTACCCGGTTGGCGGAGTGGCTCAGTGATTTCAACTTGATTTCATGCACTTTTACATTTAGCGATGTATCATGTAATGGGTAATGGCATGAACTAATGTCGACATTTAGTCCCTGAAAATGTATGCTTGTGGTTCTTGAAAGTCCTTGAATTTTGCTGCATGAATACAGTGGGAAGCATGTAAACTTTTTGCGTTGGCTCCTGTTGTATGTGTAGGCTCAGGAGCGCGAGATTAAGCGACTGGAAGCGGCGAGACGGGAGCTGGCGAACCGGCTACGAGAGTTGGACAACGCCGCAAACACCACCTACGTGCCTCGGCCCCAGCCGTCTGCCTCAGCTGCCGTCACTCAGCCGGTCGCCTCCGCTGCCGCCACACAGCGCGAACTTTACCCGAAGGGCTGTGCGGTCACCACCCTCTGCAACGACTGGCTGAAGGGCCGCATTGCGCAGCTGGAGCGGGAACTGACGCAGCGTGACAAAGAAGTCGAAACACTGCGGAAAGAGCGTCACGACTTCAAGGCTGCGCTGTTTCGCATCCGCGCGGAACGTGACGCCCTGCGGTCAGCACAGCGACCTCGTTCCGAGCCAGACAGTTCGGATACGTCGCAGCCAGTGCTTTCGTCGCGGGAGAACGTCGCACCTACTGCCGCTGCTGCCCAGCAGCTCCGTAAACTGCCGTGATTCGAACCGGTTTTACATGTGCTGGAGTTGTAGGGGGGAGTCTGAAAGCCGGGGAAGGGCGGGGAATTTGTGTAGTCTGGGAAATTTGATTGTGGCAGCTCAAGACGCTGGTAACTAAACTGTTCTCGGATCACCTTGCAACTTTCTGTAATTCATTTTTCATACGTGATGTTCGCGAAGAATTTGGATTAATAGCCTAAATGTACATATTGCCTGCAATTTCGTCTAGAAAAGTGAGGGAGATGTTGGGGATTTCTTTCTGTCTGGCAAACGGTAACCCTGTAACTAGTGTCGTGTGGCAGAGTGACCATGACAACGGAACGTAATAAAAACGGTGAAATAACATAATCGTATTGTGCGAATTTCCACGGGACATGTGACTATAGTTAGTTGCATACTTACTCCTGCGTGCTGCTCACTAGTAGGATTGGGGTTTAAGGTTAGGGTTGGCGTTAGATTTAGGTTCTGGTTGGTTAGTAGTTAATGCACACGTATATATATGCCACTTACCGTTGTCATCGTCATTCTCGTGTGTCGTCGGTCGTTTGCCTCGGTTCTCAACTGATTCCGTATGTTCAGTGTACCATGTTTTCGCGTTAAAGTGACGTGTATGGTCGTAGTTGACCGATCGATTTTCTGGTGTCGTGGTGCTGTGAAGTAGTCGCATACTTTGATAATCTGGTTTGAGCAGTAGGCCAATTTCATCATTTGTGCATGTATTCGAATATGCTAAACTGAACCATAGGTAACGATAGCAAATCGGTGCGAGGTAGTTTCGTCTGGTTATGGTGAACGAGGCGTTTTTTTGTCATATTGCGTAAAATTTTAATCGCTTTGGGGCGTATGATTTTAATTGTTCCAGGTTAAAAAATGACGGTGGATGTAGCAGTTCCATCTCGGTAAATAACTGACGACGATATGTTATCGCTTTTTTGTCCTCCCACGATGTCAACTTCTGCTGGCAAAAAAAAATACAAAATTTTCCGCCATTCGTGCGATTGGAATTTTTAACGCATTGAATCAGAGAGCCTCGTTATTTTATTTTTAGTCTCCGAGTTTGCTTTGTTGTATGTAAAAATGTGTAAGACTGTTATCTATGGTTGCACATTTGCTTATTTGTGCTCCTGGATAGCAAATCAGTCTGGAATCTGTGCTGTAGGTGACGTTAATCAGTCATGTGATTTAACTGTGAAAAAAATTTCATTTTTTTCTTTAGCTTTAAATTCGTGCCATATATGGTTTTAACTAACAGAAAGCGATTACAGCAATTCATGACATTGTGTACTGTATGTGTGTGTATAAATTTATGTTTGGTTTTAATCTTTTGTGTCGAAGGGTTTTCCCGTCAAAGACCAGACTGAAGAGTCGTATGTTGTAATGGTTTGATTTTGACATTTTCCGATATTTCTCTCATTTATTGCATATTTTTGTCTACAGTATACCTTTTAGGTGCATCCTATATGTGCTGAGAATGTCGTTAAATCCCAGTCAGTCAGTGTGTTGTTCTTAACAAACCAGTAATAATAATAATAATAGTACGAAATTTATATAGCGCCATAATGCCGCTAATCTCTCCTCATAGCAAACTGGTTTTCTGATTTTGCGAGTTTTTGTGTGATTAGGCTAAAACTAGTTCAGGAGTCTTCTGCTAGTTTGCATCACTATCGTTTTCATTGACGAGGTGGAGAATTTCGTTTGTGGTTCCCTCGATCCGAAAATCACCCCCCTCCCCCGATTGCTAATTCCGTTTGCTGTGGAAAACGGACGCCGTTCTGGAAATTTGCGAAAAGTTCCCGGATTTTGTGGTGGGTTTTACGCAGTTTGGACAGCTCCGGAATCTCGGCACTTTACGAATGTCTGTATATACAAGGTACCTGGAAGAATCCGATTTCCAAATGAAGCTAAAACGGAATGGGGTCCACCACGTTGTTTTTATTTGTGTCGGCTTGTGGCGCACCGTTAAGTGCTGGTTTTAAACCGTCGTGTAACTGCGGTGTCATAGCAAGGCTGGGCCCCCAATAGTGATGGACCCGCGTGCACTGCATGCCCTATTGCTGCTATGTCACTATGTAGCTAGCTGTCAGTTTGTTTAGCTGCGTTCCGTGACTACGTGCACGTGTGCTTGTTGAAAACTCGTGCACCTTTGGTGACCAGTAACTGTTATTGTCCAGGCTTTGGTTACAATAGAGATTTATTTCACTAATATCCGGATTCGATTGAGACAAAATGCTGTCTACTCAGTGCACTTCTAGTCAGAAGCATATGCGCGCTTGTGTGAAATTTTGTCGACTGTTTGCATGCTGTTAATATCAGCATGGTCCTCGAGTGCCACTGAATTTTTTTGCGTTTAGTTTTCATGGCCGTTGACAGTGGATGAAAATGGAATCTATCCTTGAATTGGGGCGAACAGGTGTTTGGTGATCATTGAATCTCGATAAAATGTTGGGGAGCCATATTTGAATTGCATGACAGTAGTCTTGAACAAAACTACATGATCATCTCGGCATTAAATGTTGGCGCAGTGCTGTTTTTATTTGTTCACCGTTACCACTTTTCTGGAAAGCTAGGCATGTCACTGCCGAGGTAAAGATGTGACCCATTCATAACAGAAGTTTGGTGCATTAGAAATGCGTTCGTTGCGTTTGACCTATATGTCCCGCCTCCAAGACGACCCTTAAACTGGGTCAGCTGTTAAACTCGGTATTCACTTTCTCGACTGGTTTGCTTTTAGTTCTGATGTTCAGCGTTTTTACTTGCCACAAAGTATCGTAGCGTTCGTGCCACATGCTGTAAGTAAGTGTGCATTTGTTCGACATGCTGTACGAGGTAAATCAGTACACTGCTGCGAAATGTGTTATTACAGTGTTATACAGTACGCGAATTCGGTTTTCAACTGTTTTCATATTTTCATACAATGCACAACTGGAAAATCAACACAGCAAGACGCTACGGTTGAAAAATATGCGGCAAATGGCAGCTGTCCATGTTGACAAAAACTCTAGCTTACACACACAACTCCGGCTAACCACGTTTGAGCTATTATGTGTACGAATAGTCTATTTGCGACAGCACCAGTTAGCACAGCACATTTTGATATGTACACAACTAAAGTCAAACACTAAAATACTTTTTGCATTTATTCCTTTAAATTCTGTGCAAACAAACGTCGAAGCTTAAAATGTGGTTCTTCCAAAAAATGATTATAAATTAACTTAATTTTTTGATGCGACACACATGTGTCAATACCTTCAGCACTCCCTACTGCATCGGCACAAGCCATCAATTCCACCAGTAAAACAAAAGCATTCAGATTAAAAAGTCTCCAGTCTATCTTTTCCCAGTTTCGATTATGTTTATATTCGTATAATATTATGGTGCATCTTATACACTGTAACTTGGTGAAAAGATCTAGCCTCATAGACGTGATGTACCACCATGTTATTGACAAGTTGGTAGTGGTGTAGCCTGTACATTAGTGTATTAAATGTCCAAGACATACACAGACCAAGAAACATTACGAAACACCAATAGAAACTCTTGCAACAACGCAACAACACTTTGCAACTTCTGAAAACAGCAACAACCAGCAAACTGAATCTTGACAATGTTCGCTCAAAAAATTGCGACAACGCAACAACACTTTGCAACTTCTGAAAACAGCAACAACCAGCAAACTGAATCTTGACAATGTAAGCTCAAAAAATTGCGATTATTTTCTCACGAAATGTCCGAATACTTTTGTCGTGAACTCTCAATATCGATACAGACAATGTACAGTAAAAATCGGCTAGCCAAACATATCAACCAATACTCAGGGTGGTCCAAAAATCAAGCCACTAGTCAATAAATCGTGTAAAATTGTATATAAAATTGCCATTAAGGCCAGATTTTTCGTCAAATTTTACTGTAAAACAAGCACTACGATGTTGTAAATGCAGTTAGAGCTAAAAATTGGTACCACGGGTGGCATATAATCATCATCTGTGACAACATTTAAATAGCAATGATTTTCTTACAATTTGTAGTGTTATCTAACGTAACGTCACAAAGAGAAACGTACTTTTGTGGACCACCCTGTAAGCACACAAAATAAGAAGCTCAACGCCGAGACAAACTGTGTCCCAACTCTGTACTCTTTGAACACTGTCGGCTGCTTCAAAACAGGATGTACAATTAATATACAATACTGATTATAAGTACAAAGTAATGTTAACGGACAAATTTCCAAATTTATTCATATGTGTAAATCACAGACATAGCCGAATTCCCCGGCATTTCCAGGTTTCCAGAAATTTCAGAAAAGTGGAAACCCTGAGTATAGCGTTGACTTTTATCGAGGTGTTTCTGTGTACCGAGGATTGACTGGAATTTAACAGCACAAAACAGTAGATATTGTGCCTTCAAACAGTATGTCCCAGTTAAAAAATGAAATTAATGAGAAAGTTGAAAACGACACTTGGTGGAAATATGCAAAACGAAACAATTACAATAAATATCTGTTCAATCGAGGATTTTTACGATCTTGGGGCACTGTACAGACATCGGTGGTCGAGCTATGGACTGAATGACGGGCATAATCACAACATTATAGATCACGGCAGTAGCACGTATGCCACATATTAGAAATTAAAAATAAACAATTACGATGCAACAGTTCGCGACTTAGCCGACGAGTACAAATCATAGTGAGACAACGAACACAGCCAGTCAACAGTTTTGATCTAACTGCCGTGAAATTCGGCGACCTGGCTTACAAAGCATGCAACGATTTTCCCACGTTTATGATCATTACCGATGTACGAGCAAAAAATCCAGCTGAAAAGAAATCGGACAAAGACTACTCATCGTTTGCACGTGCATTTTATTTTTTTGTTTATTCCGACGTTCTGATAAATTTAATAAACACAGAAATTGTTAAAAACAATGTTATGCCATTTATCAATACCAACGTATGATACATTCTGTATTATGGACGTCAATGTCGTAGTTATGTTATGGTTGTTGGAAGCTTTTTCAAACCCTTTCTCGGGTTTATCTCATGTTCGAACGACGTTCTAATCCACGCAAAGTTTCTAGAAATTTCTTCCGCAAATGCTTTGTAACTCGGGCCGTAAACAACACTCGTAAAACATCAAACGAACATTGATCTCGAAACTGTAGCCGAGCTGCAAACCAACACCAACACTCGCAATCAGCAACAGCGTAAAACACAGTTTAACTGTAGCCCATCGGATCCAGTTCAGCTCATCTCAGGCCTGCGCAACAGTTTAGATACATAAATGTATACACACATACTGTAATATATAGATAAAACCAGTTGAGTGCTCATATCTACGGTAAAAGAACATGGCCGGGCTGCCACTGGTAGACATCTTGAAAGATGGCAGAACTAAAAACCTCGCAACTAACCAACGTAACGCAATGCCATCACAAAGCCTTATTTGGCAAAAAGAATACAGCACAGTTTGGGTGGTATGATTAAGATTAAATTCAATTACATTGCGATGTTCTCACTTATCACGGCAATGCAATGGGCCATGGCAAACTGCGTACTTTGTGGAGGCAGCGCTACTCGTACGGATTCTAACCTAATTTTCACAAGGAACAATTACTAATTAGTTTACAGTGGCTGCTGCAGCAAAAATCGAGGTCTTTCAAAGACCAATGCCACCTTCATGGACTTACAATTACAAAGGCCTTGAAATTAAAAAAAAAACAATGTTTATATTCTATATTTATGTTTTTAAACTGATTTATAAAGCGCCTAAGGTCGTAACTTCAGAGGCGCCATTTCTTCTCAGAGATGGCCGAAACCATCTCCGGTACTCGTTGCACTTGCCCACGGAGGGATGGCCAGGCTGAGTGGGCCTGTGTGGCCTGGAAAATACCGGGATGGTAGACCCGCCAAAGGTCGGCCACCAATCCCAGTACTAACCAAGCTTGACGTAGCTTAAATTCGTTGAAGTGACGAACGCCGTTACTGCTACGCCAAACCAGCCACAAGGACTTTAATAAACGAGTGGCTGTCCGTCTTGGTGAACTGTGGCACAACAGTACCAACCAACATAACACAATGCCCCATCACAACTTTTGTCTCGCAGAAAGACTAACAGCACAAATAGCGGAACGGCACGCAACGGTACGAATCGGCGCGGCAACTGCAACCCTCCCAGCGACATAATTTACGGCAAAGAAAGAGGGACAGTTACGGTTAGGAGCAGTTTTAACGCTTTGTTCTTTTGCAAATCGATAGCAATATACTCGTCACACATAGACAGGTGTTGCACTGGGTTTCCAGTTTCTGTGCAAAACCAATTCCCTTTTACCGGCGAATCAAAACCAACAGAGTGCACAAAATAATCGCATTAATAACCATCGGACGAGAGAAAGAGAGAGAAAAAAATTCCCGGCGGATTCTGCGATTGCCGACTTTTTCCGGGACCGTCGTTGAATTTTCGGCGGAAAAAATAACCGGTTACACGCTGCATCCTATCGGGAGGGTTGCTGACGTCGCTAGCCAACTAGTCACATCACAACCGGAAAAAAAAGACAGCACGGCAAGGCATCCACATAGTTGAGTCTCCAGCCAGAGACACATCCGTCAGCCACATGGGTTAGGAAAACACTCTACGGTATAGACACAGCCACTCACTATGGCTGTGAAACATTGTATCTCGACATCTGAATGTAACCTGGTATAATCAATTTCGATTTTTTTTGGCTGACGCAGACCAGAAAGCACGCCAAGTCTTCTAATTCATTGTGAATGCATACCCATGTCGCAAATGGAACATTAACGAATATTTCACAATTTTCGAAAAGAAACTTCCTTATGTGATTATCCGTTTTTTACGTACACTTGTATCTGCGAACGAACATTCTATCAGAATCGTTACTCATCAAAGTATGCTATACCGTCTCCTAACATCAGTATCTGTGAAAACAAGTATTGCATGTGGCAACATTTTAGCTGTTGCATAGCTTTTTCCTCTTTTATTTGTTAATTTACTGTACTTGCATTTCTCGCTATGTGCTGCTTTGGCAAAATAATATATCTAGCCAAAGAGTGCAGATATACGCGTATGGACCTATTAGCTAAAAAAAGATATAGCTATACCATAGAGTGCACTCCCGCCCAAGCCGCATTAACAGCTCCACTCTCTATGGTAAAGCCATACCTTATTACCGATTAGGCCACACTCTATGACCACTCTCTACGTCACTGCTTCCCGACCCTTTTTTGACCCATTATGCAAAATCGCACCCCAAAGTTGGGCCGTTACACGCTCCCCCAATCACACATGAACAACAAACTTTTTTTCCACAAAAATGTCTATTTATTTCGGTTGCACACCCAGTTAAAACGAAACAAATGACAAACAACAATCACGAATTAACGCGACGCTTGAGCCTCTTTTTCCTTTGCCAGTTTACACTCAATAAAATATGTTGTGGTTAATAGAATACAACAGCCCATTACCCAATTTGGGTAATTCACACCCAGTTGGGAACCAATGGTTACATAACAAAGTGCGGATATGTGGACGTGGCTCTGGCTGTACCCGTCGTCTCGACACGTCAGTGCGTAACCAACGAGCAGCTACGAAGGACGCGTTTCACGGGTTCTGCTTTTGCTTCGCCGCCGCTGTCCGCATCACACAGAATGCGTTTTGCCGACTGCCGCGTCTCGCGGCGCGTCGGCGTCCCAGAAACCGTCGTGCGGTGGCGCGCCGGGACTTTTCTCGGTGTGGCGGATTGGCTCGTGTCGCTGCTGGTCGTTGACACGCTCACTCGACGGACTTTGCGGCGTCGCTCGACAGTCGGGCTCTTTGTCGGCCGATAGCTGCTGTCCGTTCCGGCTGATTTGGCCGACTTGACAGGTGTCGAGATATCGCTGTCGTTGCCGCTGCTCAGAGATCGCGATCGGCGGACGGCGCTCGAAGGCGATCGCTTCTTGCGGGATCGGAGACGACGCGGCGACGTCTGCCGCAGAATGTGACCTTCTAGCAAACCAATCTGGAACAGAGGTAAAAAGAGGTAAGCGGTTCGGCGGGGCTGTGCGTCAGAGACGGGGGCCGGCGTTCAGCCCAGGCCGCAGCCAATGCACACTAGCACGGACTCTGTTTTCCTGTTTCTACCAAGACACTATCATATGACTCGTGCGTTAGTATTACCATTTATCAGTACTGTCTGGACATCTGTGGTCCTTGCAATAAAAAACATTATTTAGGCCACGTTAAAAACGATTAACAATGATGATGATTATGACTCTGGACCCACGTAACCAACATAGATCAACGGTACAGCAAGTCGCAATTTTTCACTACAGCTCAATAAGCCCAGACAAATCGTCACAGAAAACACGCGACACTTAGCCACCAACCAACAGCAAACATTTCAGCGGTTGCCGTCTGCGTTTAATCTGATTACAGGACATTTGATTTGCTCCGGCTAAATTCCAAACTTTTCGCAGCTTTATACATTTCTCGACGTCTCAGGAAGGCAGCATCTTCGATCCGCTACTCTGCATCTCTTGGTGGTTCCGCGATTCCACACTCTGTGGCTGACCTGTCCCTTTAGAACTCTCTATCGCACAGCTTGAGAGATCCAGATCTTGGCAAGGACAGCGTCAGACGTCTGCTGAAGATGCATTTATTTACGCTGTACTGAAGCATTTAGCATATTAGAGATGTTTCAGTACAATACGCTCTACCAACTGACTTACTTACTTACTTAACAGATGACAAAAAAACTGCAAGATACATAAGCCAGCAGCCATATAGTGTGAAACAGACCAGTAGTTAGTTACCTTATGCATAGTCCGGCGGCTGGCCATGCAATCACCCATGCTGTCAATACCCGAGTCCACCTGTAACCAGGCAGCGAAAACGCAGCTAGATGACGGAGTCAAAACATCGCAAACGACACACTGACACAAATACAACAATTTGTCGCTATTTTTTAAATTTGGAAACAATGCGGCTTCAGCACTTCTAGCCAAACTAACTCTATAATCTCTGAATTTAAACATGTACGTTTTAACAGAAGCTGGAATGGCTATGGTCCAGTTTGATGTTATTACAATTACAAATCGATCAATCCGTCAGTCAATGAGTAATTTTTACAGTGAACCCAAAGAAATCAAGGTCCATTAAAGTGCTAACAGCAGAACAATCGGTGAAACAGAAATTTCCAGTTGGTGCCAGAATGTGTCAATGGATGATGCTGAAACGACATTGTCAGGCAGTGCTTTCCAGACCTAAGCGGCTGCGGCAACTGGAAAAGGCGGCTGCCGATAGTTGACAGTTTGAAAGATAAAACAAGATTATTGGTGCCAGAATAAGTCAAAGATATGTTATTATCGTTCAGTAAGTAAAAAAGTACATGAGAGGCGGACGACTGAACGGCTGGACGACGGTTGTCTGCTTCCAGGTTGCAGAGAGTTGCAGATTCTCGCTCGCAAAGTGTTACAACATCTTGAAGTGTGACGCTGCGTCGATCTAGACGCTCCAGCATCGTGCTGCTCATGCACACACACATACCAGCGAAAACAGCTCAAAAAAGGTTGGGACACGCTGCCGTAGAATGGTCATAAAGTGTGGCCTAATCGGTAAAAAAGTACCATATGGCTTTACCATAGAGTGTGGACCTGTCGATGTGGCTTGGGCGTGAATGCCACTCTAAGGTATAGCCATATCTTTTCCACCAAATAATAATAATAATAATAATAATAATAATAGCGACTCTCTGTGTTGATTCAACACTACAGGCAAACTCAGCCTTCCATCCCTTTGGGGTCAATAAATGAGCGGGAGTGCAGCCTGTAGGCTGTAGCTGTATTTACATGTAATTAGTTACTAAATTACATGGGTTAAGGGGTGGAAACAATTAAACAGACAAGCGCTACGTATAGCTGTTGGTCGTAGGTCAAAGTCCTGTGGAGCTACAGCCTACAGGCTGCACTCCCGCTCTGTCTGTGACACAGCGCCGCTGCAGCTGCAGTTACCACTTGTGCCACTATTATAAGTGTCCATCACTGTCTACCACGCTCTCATGTTATGAGAGCGTGCTTACTTGCATTAATTATTGTCGTTCTATTGTCGTGATTGTCTATTGTGTATTGTCTATTGTCGTGATATTAATTAATATCATTCTTGTGA
>Ga0056116_1000325_pt1 | contig 15871 bp, 11 predicted proteins | sample WorMetOlspDAHAB2_FD_67352 | JGI IMG/M metagenome (GOLD analysis project Ga0056116, IMG submission 67352) | Marine gutless worms symbiont microbial communities from Max Planck institute for Marine Microbiology, Germany - Olavius sp. DAHAB.2 ...
GTGCCGATGTGGCGCGCGGCGCAGATGCAGCTGGCGTTTCTCGATCTGTTGTTGCGTCACGCGGGTAATGAATGATTCAGTATGTCGTCGTGGTCGTCGTCGTCGTCGGCGACGACGTCGAGGGCGCCGCCGCAATCCAGCCGGCGGTCGGTCGGTCGGTCGGCCAAGCGTCCCTCGTCGACTGCCGCCGCTGCCCCGCCGCTGATGCAATTCCTCACCCGAAAACGCCGCTGCCGCCGCCGACCGGGCAGCGCTGCACATGCTCCGCTCAAATGGCCGGCGAGTTAGAGAGCCAGGCCGGGCGTATGACATCAGCGACCGTATCATAGGAAATGCGCGGTCGTTATACGGGCACGCGACACGTTAACGGCCCGACTGAATGGCGACTTTGTGCGTTGGTTGCGTCCGCAGTATACCAGCTCGGTTAAAAAATGATTCGAATTTCGATTCGATACTTTTCTCAACTGGACCGATTCGATACCGTTCTCTTCGGACTCGACTCCGGCCCAGCTCCGCTCTCGCAGATATGGACACGGGTCCACGTTTTTTTCTCACCCATATTTAGGATAACCCACTCTGACCCGACCCATTGCTTTGCGCATATATGATATTTCCTTAAGTCGCTCTTTTGGCTCATTTTGTGACAAATTACAGAAGCATGCATCGAGATTATACTCAGTTATTCGCAAGTACCGGTAATTTACACGTGCATTGCATTTTTGAACTATGGGGAAAAACCCTACCTAACCCAACGCGACCCATTTCCGTTTCTTAATTGCAGCTGCTACGAGCGAGTGGGAGGCCGAAGTTTAATTGGCAATCGGTTACAATTTCTTTCGAGTTGGTTTAAAAATCTTCATCATAATTCTTGTTCGTGGAAACTCAAGTGAGCGTTCAGCGTTCCAGGGTACGATTAGTATTTTGCTCACGAAAATATTTACAGCGATTCAAGTCAGTTAGGAAGTCGCTATTTGACTACTGTATTTATAGCCGTGGTTTATACATAAACTCCTAAACAAGTGTAATGTCTCTGGAAAGCCAAAAAAGGTGTTAAACGCCGAGACTCGGTATTTGCGTCGTCTTACTTTGCTAGAATCGTCAGCGAATTGTATTAGTCCATGCGGGCGGTTGCGTGGCGGATGTTTTGTGTGAACGCTTTGACCAGCGTTTCGACGACACGAGTAGTCGGCTAGTCGCAGACTTACTGATACAGCGCACATCGAGTAAATAATCGCTCTGGCTGTGATTTCTTAAAATTCGCCGTCGACGAGGTGACTAGTCCGGCAATAGTTGACGCAGTCCGCGACTTACTGACCGCCGCAAGTTGGTTTGCCGGCGAAGTGTCCGCGGTAAGCGAGCGATTTGACAGTTTCTGCTGCGTCGACCATGTCGACTGCGATTGAAGTTGCATGCAGCTGTATGAATTGTCGTCACTGTCGGACGAGATGTAAGTAGAGTCACTAGATGGCGATGGGCGGCCGACAGAGTCGCATTGTGGCTCGCCCCAATTCACTTGTGTGGACCGCATTCATCTGTGGCGGATGGCGTCGATCCGAGAGAAAAATCGCTTGTTCCGGCGCAAGCGGACGCCGCCACCGCTAGTCAATAGCGTCATCGCCGAGTCGCCCTCGTTACATGCATCGCTCGCGTTCTTCGCTAACGTTGTTGCACTTGACGTCAATACTAAGTCGATTTCGACGGTTGAATGCATGCGTGTACCAGTGCCCGCGTGTCCGACTCCGCTGCGGCCGTCCGCCGCTGTCACTGAAGCGCATATGATGTCGTATCGATGGAAATCTGCATCAGGAGCCGGCAGCAATTGCAGCTGCGGCGGCGGCTGCGATTAACATCATTCATCTCGCAGACTGCGCGTTAACTGCTCGTGTAAATGGACTGACGTGATGTAGGACTGTTTCGTCGAGAACGGCCTGCTTGCAGTCTATTTATGTGCACGGCTATCGCAGTAACTGAAGGTATCGAGATCTCTGACACGGTGGGCAACGCTTATAACGCTAACGTTGCATCCGTCGTGGGTATTGAGCAACTTTATTCACCGCGAAACGGTAGAACTACATATATAAATACAACACAGTACAATGGCAATACGAGAAGCAAAAAAACACGACATATACATAACTTAACTAAGCAAAAGCATTGTACCCAAAAGTCACATTACACGTATATTATAAGCAGGACGTTATGTAGCTGAACACAAATCGGTGAGCACCACTGTTTATAGTTGAGTTCAAGGAAGTAAAAAAACGCAATTTGTGTAATTCAGATAATTGTTTGCTGTTCATCAGTGCTGCTTTGCACAATAGAACTGGCCCCTACACCGCCTTGAAGCACAGAATATGCCACAGTGTCGATGACGTTTTTGTACAAAATCGAACACCGCTGCGGCGCCAGTGCCAATTTGGACGAACATTTTTTCCTGAACCCGTATAAAAAAACAATACCAGTCGAATTGAACTATATCTGCTCCGTTCACCGAAGGGGCTTCTTCGTGGAAAAAAGTTTTTTGTTGGTATGTCAGTCTTATACAATACTTAAATGTTTCCTTTGTATAGAAAATGCTTATTTGACGATTAATCTTAATGTGAAAAATGGCCAGCTAGCCTATTTGCCCGCTCAGAATAAATGCAAAAATATAAAGAAATAAAGAAAAGTAGTCAAACTTCAAAAAAAGCCTATAGGCCGATATACACTGTATATAATTGAACTGTTGGGGACATCTTAGACAGTGGCCATATTCCATCGTTTCGTATGTTGAGTCCGATTATTCGTCGTTTCAGCCAGTGAAAAAAAGCAACAGATTTATCTACTGTACACCTGCTTGGACCAATCGTGTCAAATATGGACATGAACTAAATCCACGACCATATCTTTATCTTTCGAAGTCAGCCATGCAGTTTAATCTCTCATGGTATTGCTATACGTCTGATTTGTACTAAACGGAGACTAAGCACAAATCTTTTTCTCTCGGGAGTCAACAGGGAAGGCGACATTCAACTCCAACAACGTCGACACATTGAACCGAATCGGTCCCACTAATCATTTGCGTTCCATTCGATGAATTAATTGAAATGTGACATAATGTGAAGTGCGCTTTAAATTTCGATCAACCAATCAGTCCGTATATCGTGCGCCACACAGTTGACCAGAGAGCTGGCCAACTTAGTCTGCCTTACGTGACGAATAACTAAAACCAGAAAGAAATAGAACTAAAACAACAACCGATCAGCAAAGAAATCTGGGGCCCGATTTTCGAAAAATCGTAAAATCGTCGTAACTCAGTTACGACGATTTTACGATCGTAAAATCGTCGTAACTGAGTTACGACGATTTTACGATTTTTCGAAAATCGGGCCCCTGGTAATAGGTCTGGAGTCATGAGATCAGTCCGACGCACAGAAACTGACTATAGTGGAACAGGTGGAGGATAAGATTTTCTGAACAGGTAAGTTTTGAGCTCAGAGTGAAACAGTGAAAAGTGATGGAAGGTGATAGCAGTGTGTAGCAAATTAAATCGGTATGTTCAAATGAAGGGCCTGAGAGGGGCTGAATAATTTGGATAAGGAGTTCAGAGTGATGTAGAAAGCTGATTTCAAAGATGAGGTGAAGCATGTCCGTAGGAGCGATGAGTGACTGAGTGATGAAGATGGTTTGATCAGAGTGACGTAAGGTGAAGAGCGTGTGTTGTGACCATGAGGTTGAATAGATATGAGGTCATACGGTGGCTGACTGGCATTGAGAATTTTACTCACACAATTCTCCGAACATCGAGACAAGACAACTTACGAGATTTCTTTCTTTTGTGGTACATTGTTCAAAAGACGTGGAATAGTGTGGTTGCGTTTTCACTTTAAGGAGACGAGAGTTGTGCACGTTATTAAATGCGTGATGTTACAGTAAATTGAGTTTGCTTTAAAGCAAAATGACACTGCATAAGCCACAACTGTTGGTTATTTCTGGCAAACTTCTCCTGTTGTTTACACATTGAGTTTTTAATATTAACATATACTGAACATGGGCTGCAGTGACGTCAATAAACTGAACACAAACCATGCCGCCATGTTGTAGGGATAATGTGACAAATAGTAAGTGAACGTGTGGAAATCTGATAATACGTATGCCAAGGTTATTCGAAGACCGTGTATTTCCATTGGCAAATTTCCACAAACAACAGTAGTTTGGAAGCATAGTTGGGTTTACCGCGTACGCGGCGTACACTGGTGCAACATACTGTCTACTAAATGACCACAGCAACTATTTTCGATAAAATGATAGATAGATGGAGATTGTAGATAGAAGTTTATGTCATTGTCACGTCATTATATACGTTATGATTGGCCTACAAGTGACTGCAAATGCATGAATATAATTGTGTTTAATCCTTTCAGTTAGAAGTAAGGTAATCTCATCTTGCACTGTGCACATATTGCATACCTAAATCGCTGTTCATTGCAACTTGCCCTTTTTGCATATATTCCTCCTTTTCCACTTATGAACAATTTCCTCCGATACTGTATGACGAATATTTCCAAATTCTTCCTGATCCAGTACACCATCTTTTGTCGAGTTACTGCTTACGAGAATATGATCGTGAAAACAATTTTCTGCGGGATAATTCTTGTCCAAACGTTTTAAAAGACTGAAAAGGGGACTGTTACTGCACCGGTCTGTGAGGCTGAAGTTTTATGCGTGGCATGTGATTTATGACGGTCTAATAGCCAGAGAGGAGCTGGTCGGTTTCGTCGCGTGGCGGACAATCGGGGCGCCAATTAGGACCAGCGCTAATATATTATTGACGATGTGTGCTGGAGAGACAGCACTGAGTTAGGGCAACGTTGCCGCCAATTAGGCCTACCTCTGCACTTACCAGATCTCACAGCTGCTGATCCAGGCCGACTGTCTCGATCGCTCTCTTGCTTGACGCTTGATGATCGTGTGTGAGCTGTCGTCATTTATCTTAATAGCTATGACAGGCGTGCTAGAAATTCACTGTACGCTGTAACTTTGGCAGAGGCTCGCATGGCTCACTAATTTTAAATAGTTATAATGTCTCATGCGTGACTGGTGGCCAGCGGAATATATCAGCTGCGCTTGCCGCTGAGTGAAAATTAACCGAAAACTCTGTTTACTGTCCCGGAAAAGTGAACCTATTCACTTCTTGCAAAAAGGTCTGTAGACTGACTAATTCAAATTCTCAACCAAAAAAACTTACTAAAACACAATCAATCCTGCATTAATCTGAAACAGGCTGTACTGTGTACATTTTCGTCATCTATATACATCTATATGCCGAGCTCATATAATGGGTTTCGGTTTCGAATGTAAACCGTATGGGTCGGAGTTGGACATGAGTGGGGTCCATCCATGGATCAGGTTGGGTTGGATAGGGTTCATTGATCAGTAGCGCAAAATGCAATCTAAAGTGCCGGCACTTGCGAACAACTGAGTAATCACGATAACACGGTTGCTTTTGTGCTTGCGTGTGTGCTTTTTGTAATATGTCGCCAAATTAGCTAGAGAGGGGGACCAAATTTGCATTGTTGACTGTGTCCGAGAAAAATGGATCCATTCAGTTCTTGCAAGTGGAGCCTATAGGCTATCTGACTAATTCAAATTCTCAGCCAGAAAAAAAACTTATTAAAAACTAGGGATGTACCGAATATTCGCTTAGTATTCGCTTCGGTTCCGAATAATGGTCCGAATAGTGCATTCGTATTCGGACGAATAGTGTCGTCATAACGAATACGAATAGTTATTCTGTATAGTGCAGAGCTAGAGACGTCTACGGCCGACTTCACTCAGTCAGTGCCTGCTCTCGCTCAGACCGCCTGATTATGGGAGACGATCTGACGAATGAAGGGGAGGCAGCATGCTAAACAAGCACCTATCATACGAACATCAACACGAATTTAAGGAGGTGGTAAATATCAGAACAGCAGGTGCATCGTCAAAATGCTCAGCCACCAACTCTATTCGTATTCGTATTCTTATTCGGCCGAATAGTTCACAGAACTATTCGTATTCGGCCGAATAGTCTAAAACCACTATTCGGTACACCCCTATTAAAAACACGATCCTGTATCTGTGCACATTTGAAGTTGAATATTTGCTGCATAGTAGATTTATTCGAAAGAAAAAATGCCTTAGGTCTGCAATTTCAGTATACGTGTGTATGCATAACATGTTCTTAGGTCTACAGGGTGACCCCCAAAAAACTTTGTTTTGTACGCCTTATGACCGATTTTCAAACTTATTTCACCGTCAGAATCAGGAGGTCCTCATAGTGTGTCTCTACACTACCTTGTGAAATGTCAGTGTCTTAAAAGCAACAACTGAAAACAAGACGATTTCTGTAACAAATCATTTTAAGAGTGTGTCGTTCAACAGCAAGGCAGACAGATTAAACATTTGATGTAAAAACTGCAGGATGCGACAGTTACTCTGAGACAATAAACACGTTCTTTTTTGTTAATTTATTAAAATGTGTGTTTACAGAAGTCGTCTTGTTTTTAATTGTTGCTTTTAAGACACTGACATTTCACAAGGTAGTGTAGCGACACACTTGCGGTGTGCCATAATGAACCTGATAATCAGGCATTGTTATAATAATAATAGTAAGCAAGTAAGTAAATAAGTAAGTAAGTAGTCTTTTATTACCATGTGTCAAACGCAAAGAAGAGAAATAAAACAATAGTGAAATCAAGCTAATACAGCATGAACATTTTCAAACATAATTAAAGAGACAGCGTACAATAAAAGAACGTTGATAACACAAATATTTGCAAATCGGTAGCTAACAACTGTGATTAGATGAAGTGATGAATGAAGTATTTACTGTATGCTAATTATCGCAAAAACAGTCCAATGGCGTATTATAAGAGTCGATAAAATGGTTACGAATAATAAAAGCCAGTTTGAAAAAGTAAGATTCCCTGTGTTGTCTCTTAAAAACAAGCGAAGTCGCGTGTAGAATATGACATGCTCTTTGCTGTAGTGACAGTGGCAGCTTTATCCCGAAGACTTTGGTGGCAATACCTTATTCAAGAAGTCCATGTACGTCATCTGTCTCCGAAACCAAACAAGACCCAACCTGACAAACATGCATGTTGGAAGGAGGCATCAGTGAATGTGTAGACGGTGGAAATTTGATTGACAGTTATGATTGGCATGATGGGCGTCGCAGTGATGTTTGTGGCGGTGACGATGATGAATGGGAAGAAAATTCTGCATGGTGGGCGAAGGCAGCCTGCTCTGTGCCAGTAATCCCTTCAAGTCGTCATCTCTACGTCCATATGCCGCGCGCTTAGAATGGGTTTCGAATGTCCGAGTTGGACATGCGTGGGGTCCGTTCATGGATCGGGTCGGTTTGAATCGCGTTCTTTGATCAGTAGTGCAAAATGCAAGCTAAAGTACCGGTACTTGCGAATAACTGAGTAATCGCGATAACTCGTACTTCCACGGTCGCTTTTATGCCTGCGCACGTGTGCAACTGTAATTTGTCGCAACACTAGCTGAAGAGGCTGACTAAATTTGCATAACAATGGGTAACAGTCGGTCGGGTCAGGTTGCGACGTTAGAAATGTGTCGGGTCGGGTAAAAAATTAAAACCACCAGCTCGTCGCGCATCGATTGGAGATCGTGCGTTTGCCGTTGAAGATCCACAAGCGTGGAACAGTCTAACGCCAGCCAATTGTTCTCTTCATTCGAAAAAGAACTTAAATCGTTTCTTTTTGGACTCTGGTTTTGTTTGCGACAACGTGAATATTGACTACGTTAAGCGCTCTATTAATAGTTCGTACCGTACAATAGCACTAAATAAGTTATCTTAGTGACATTACATTACATCTGTGGTCTGGAACGTCGGCGGTACAGTGAGCCGTGCAAACGGGCGCGCTGTCCAGCGGTTGGGTGACGCCGTGAGGAGTACACACGCTGGACTACTGTTCAACGTCATCGCACGCATAATGCGGCCGTCGGCGGCGGCGCCGGTCTACGGCCGACCGGAGCGAGTTGGCGACGCGAGGCGAGGCTATGTCATTGCACGGGTGGCTGGATGCAGCTGAAGCAAGTCCGAGCAACCACACATGCCCGGTCCGCCAATCGATCCATTCATCCATCCTGCCAACGAAGCCGCCGCCGCCTCTGCAGCAGCTGCCCCGCCTGCGGCAGCATCGCTTGCTGTTTCCGGTTGCGAGTGGCGCCGTGAACACAACGAATGGACGGACGCAAAACAGCCGTCGCTGCATGTGTGTACACATGACGATCGGGGCCGATCGCAGTCGCCGCGTCGGACGGTCGCACGGCCGAGTGGCCCGCCCGTGTGTGGCGGGGCGGCGCTGCCTTTTACACCACGAAGCTTCTTCGACCCGATCACAAGTCGTTGCTCGTCGCCGGTTTTTGTTCCGGTCGATTCAGACCCCGCTGACGACAAGCGTCTTTTTACGACCGCTTTTTATTGCTGGTCTCCTCCGGCGGCGTCGCAATGGTATTCGTAATCGAAATAGTGCACTGACATTGCGACAATGCACTGCTTTGAAGGATACGGACGCGTACAACATATGTCTGCAGTTATCCGTTTTCCTGTCACCAATTCTTGGTGAATAGAACTTTTGTAATATATGTTTTATTATACATATTTTTTTATTTTCGCCGAAGCAGCACGCAGTCAACAATACGAATACTACATTATATATCCCATCTCGTTATGGCAGCCTCTCTTCCATGGTGTTCCATTCATTGACGATCGAAGTGTATCTGCCGTCGTACAACACGATGAACAGACGTTTTAGAAAACGCCTGTAGGCATCGTACGCGAAATGTACAGAGAATTCGCATACAGTTGAAACAGCTCAGCAAAAACGCTTACCAGATCACTTGAGAATTTTCGTTAGAGAATTATATGGATCGCAGCAATTCTTTTCATTCAAAGTTTGCATTTTTATGGCCTCGGTGTTTCTGGTTGTGCTTGCTCCATGGCATCTTGTAAGCTTTTCAGTGTGCACAATGTTTCTACCAGATGTCTGTTTTCTGAATGACTGTGGTGTTCTAAAAATAGTATGGCGTAAATAGACAAAACAGTTCAGATACCGATGCAGTGTAAAAGTCGCCTTTCTGTGGCGACCGCTGCGCACATGTCGCGACAAAAGCCGTCTGCTCAAATTAGAAATAATTTTGCTTTATTTAGTTTTGAGTTGTTTTAGTTTTTCATATTTCGTAGTGAATATAATCAACATCGCAAGGGTGACTGTGTAACTATTTGTCGCGGTTTCTGCTTGTTGAGCGAAAATATACGATTCGCTCATTTGGAATACCATTAGGGTAGGTAGAGTAGAGACTGAACTATAACTGACGGCTTTGGCCAAACTTCGGTCTTAGACTTTCGCTAAGACTTGACCCAACAAGCTGGAACTCACTACCTCAATCGTTCCGTGATGTAACCCCGACACTCGTACAATTCCAACGCAGACTGAAAACGTCGCTGTTCCGTTTGGCCGACGGGCGTGATTTAAGTGCGCACTCGCGACTTCCTAGGTTGTTGGAGCGGGCGGTATAAATGTACGACCTGAACTGAACTGAACTGACTACCGCTAAAAAAAGCTATGATGTGAGTAAGATGTATAGCCTACTGAATACTGCAATAACTGATGTTTTTTTCGCTACATGTAGCCAACTTCATTGATCTGACGCATATACATGTACGCTGCTGTTGTAGACCGCCTAACGCGAGTGACGTCGCACTTCCTCCACTGCAGCAGTCAGCATCAAGCTGTTCGGCATCTCGAGTCGGCATCCGGAACCGGGAGACTGCGGGAGGCTGCGCCACAGTGAGATGCGGCTGCTGGCGGTCGTCGAGCCGACGTCAGTTTGCTGATGGACTGCACGTAGAACGCACGCCGGACAAGCGTCATTGCAGCAGCGACGAGAGAGAGAGAGAGCGCGCGCGCATTTTTAGCACAGTGAGGTCAGCGCCCATGACGGCTTGCGACCCGCCGACAGACGGCGACCGCGTTGATTAAATTGGGCGTTCGCTCGTTCGCCGCCCGCCAACGCCAACGCCATCGTCAGCTGCTTTGTTGACGACTAACGGCACCGCTTGCTACTTGTGCCCACTATACGGTCCATGCAAATGACACTGTTGGATTTAATCACCAACCGGGGCGCCAAATTTGCATTTCGACTACAAACAGATATCACCGGGGGGGGGGTGATTCGTAGTGACCTAAGCAAACTACCGTGGCGTTCATTGCTTCGAATATTGTGATTAAATAAATTGTGGAGCGTGGAGTAATACGTAGACCGTATGGACAAAAGTTCGATCGTTTACATTTCAAGTATTCGGGATAAAGTGGTACATGATTTCATCTTTTTTCAGATTTCCAAATACTGTTTAATGAACTGGACTTACTAAATTTTACTTTCATGCAACCGCAGTGGTCTAGTGGTAGCACGCTTGCCTGCGGTGCGAGAGGTCCCAGGATCAAATCGCGCTGCGGACAAAAAGTTTCTGTGCTTTTCACTGCAATACGCAGCTTTGAGCACGGGCTGCACATTGACTGCAGTACCTAGGTCAACTCAGCCTTCCATTCTCCGAAGGACGGTAAATGAGTATCAACCTTACGGTTGAGTACTAATACAAATGGCGAAGAGTGAATGTTCGGTCTATAGCAGCCTATAGGCGGACTCAAAGGTCAAGTTTGCAGCTTGGCCTACGAGTTGGCGGCCACCTGGCGCTGACCGACTTTCGCCCAGTTGACCCAAAGTAAACTCTCGCATATGGCTGGCGCCCTATAGACAGCACTATAAATATTGTCCTGGGTATTCGTATTAGTGTTATATTTTTGTAGGTGCCATGCTACACTCTACAATAACGATGTGGCCTGCAATACAAAATAGGATTCCTATAGATGGAGGACGGCCTGCTATACAAAAATAGTTACTTCAGATACCGTCACATAGGCCTGTGTGTAATACACTGAAGTTACGGCAAAAGATAAAACCGTGTATCTGTTCTGGCATCGCTCATTCTACTAGAACTGGAGAAAATATTCTCAAGGTGACAGAAGCAGAATTGTCTCCATTAGGTGACCGCAGGTGACTTCAAGCTCTTTGTCAACGCTCACCTCCCGTTATGCTATTTTCCCGTGTTTGCATCATATCCATTCGCCTATTGTTCATTTGTATTTTTTATTAGTTTCAAGCTGTTCTTTGTCGGCCAGTTTAGCACTGCGTGTGGCTCGTTGGCGCAGTGGTTAGGTCGTTGGACTTGCGATTGGAGATCGCGGGTTCAATCCCAGTCGCTACACTGTCGACTGCGACCTCGGGACAGTTGTTCACACACATTTCTGATGTCACCAAGCAGTATAATTTGTCACCAGCGTAAGCTAAAGAATCAAACAGGAACACCGTGCGACACACTAGCCCCGTGTCCAAGGTCTTGCAGCGTCGGCTGGTGCCTGGCTGGGTACAAAGAATCGGAGATTAGCGCCGCCCTGAAAGGCAAAATTACTTTTTAACTTTAGCATCTGCTGCTGCGAGTACATGGTGGTCCAAAAATTGGCTCATTTTTGTACGCCTTATAAGTTCATCGAATATTGGCCAATTTTCAAACTTTTTTTCACTGTCAGAATCAGGATAAAATTTGTAATAATACTATCACTAAAGATCCCAACATACCTCAAATATGACGCTTCGCTACCTTATGAACGCCAGTACCTGAAAAGCAACAATTGAAAACAAGACATGTAACAACAAATTTTAAGAAATTAACAACAGGAAACAACGTGTTTATTGTCTCAGTAATTGTCTAAAGTAACTTTCACATCTTGCAGCTATTACATCAAATGTTCCATGTATGCGCCTTGCTACTGGACGACGCACTCTTAAAGTGTGATGTTACAGACATTGTCTTGGTTTTCAATTGTTGCGTTGAAGACACTGACATAACACAAGGTAGTGTAGCGACACACTTGAGGTGCGGTGAGTCTTTAGTGATAATATTATTGCAAATTTTCCCACGCTCTGACAGTGAGAAAAAGTTTGAAAATTGGTTAGTATTTCATGAAGTACAAAAATGTGCCAAATTTTTGGGTCACCCTGTACGTTTAGTAAAACTGATTACGCTGCTGCTGTTGATGTTCTGCAGAGCTCGTGAGCAGGTATAGCGATCGAGATGACAGAAGTGAACAACGAGCGCGTTCTTCACACGACGACGGCGTCGACGTCGTCTCCGTCGTCGTCGCGCTCCAAGAAGACGACGCACCTGTCGGCGTCGCCTTCCTCGACGGTGGTCGGCACCGTGCTGGCGGTGGCGACCGGCGGCGGCAGGTCGCTGACGACAGTGCCGCTCGTCAAGGACACGATGACGTTCGAGGGACGACAGGCGACGCGACTGCGCGAGATGGAGCGGCGAATCGAGTCGGAGATGCGACGCAAGAAGCGAGATTGGGAGCGCGAGGTGGAACGCATGAGGTAATGTCGGCGTGGCTCAGTGGTTCGGGACGTTGGTCTTTGGCTGGCGGACTTTCCCTGATTTTCGCCTGAATATACTGGCGGACTTTCCCTGATTTTCGCCTGATCTATGGTTCACATGTGACCACTTCGTGGGTAAGGTGTCCGCTGTGGGTCAACCAAGCAGGCCAACTCAGCCTTCCATTTCTACGGGGTCGGGAAATGAGTAGTGATTCATGTATTGCATGGATTACGAGGATGGCGACCATTAAACGGCAGACCAGAGCTGCGTATGGCTGTTAGCCGCAGGTCTGGGCCCGTGGGCGCGGGCCGAGTTCCATTTTCATTGCACACTCGCTTTTACTGGCCTTATTTGCGTTTAATAGTGAAGACAAAAATGACGTAATTCTATCACGTAACGTCACGCTCGTGAATAATGCCGCTCCTGTATGCAGGAAACACCGGATTTTGTCGCTTGAAGTCCATGACAGCATATGATATGCCGGACCAAAGGCGGTTCATTACGGTACCGAATTTGGACACTAGTGCATGGAAGTATAAATAGTATAGGCAGCTGAGAGGAGTGTGGGTGGCTTAAGGAATGGGTGGGCAGTTCTGTGGACAGAAAGTGCTTTAAAAGAGGTAAAATAAACTGGACAAAGACCGTTCACGCACACACACACACACGCACACACACACACACACACACACACACACAGGCACCGGCACACAAAGCCACACATTGCACAGTTACAGTGTCTACGAATTGTCTTTGAATGCTTATTGTTTGCCATTTTGTACGTGACTAATTCATAACTCTTGTATGTTCTGCGTTTGTCAGTCATTCAATAAAGAAGCTACTTACTTACATTACTCAGTTACGGTAGCAGTGGCCAGTTAAGCTCATAGTGGCTGATATCATCTTCACCTGTTGACCTTAACAGTATCAACAGCCGTTCCGCATATATTCATCTGCGTACAATGTGTTTGTGCTGTGCGTCAGTCTAAGGTTGGCGGCGTGGCTCAGTGGTTAGGGCGTCGGTCTTTGGCTGGCAGACTTTCCCTGAACTGTGCCTGATCTATGGTCGACATGTGACCACTTCGTCGGTAAAGCGTCCGCTGTGGGTCAACCAATCAGGCCAACTCAGCCTTCCATCCCTTCTGGGTCGGTAAATGAGTAGTAATCTATGTAATTACATAGAGGTGGAGACCATTAAACGGCAGGTTAGGGTTGCGTATGGCTGGTTGTAGGTTAGCCTGTGGGCGCAGGCTCAGCCTACGGCCTATAGGCTGCACGTCCGCTCTGTCTGTGACAAAACAGCGCCGCTGCAGCTGCGGTATGTGGCTTGTGGCGCTGTACAAGTGTTATATGCCTTTGCCTTTAAAAACATGCTATGTGAGAGAATTTGTCGGACGTGGTTGCCGTGACCGACAGAGAAGAGTTTCTCCAGTTGTATCCGGTCGACAAAGTGTGGGGCAGCGACGAGATGCTCAACGACCCGCTGGTGGCTCGTCGTTGTGGCAGCACCGACATCCTCGACGCCAAGAAGATGCGAACGCTCTTCATGGACTACCCGGACTCCGGCAGGCGCTACAAGCTGCGCTTTAACGTCGCCGGCTGCGACCCGAAAAGCGTCCGCGTGTCGACCGACGGCGATCGGCTGGTCGTGCGCGCCACTCGCTACGCCGAGGAGGACGGTCGGGAACGAGAGTACTGTCGCAAGATACAGAGACCGAAGGACGTCGACCACACCAAGTTCAAAGCTTACCTGTCGTCGGACTCCGTTCTCGTTGTCGAGGCGCCTGTTCCGCCGTCCAGTGTCAACTTGCGAAAGGTCAGATTGTGCATGGTTTGTGAAATAAATAAACTTTAATGATGTATGACCTTTCGTTCACGAGTGACAGAGTAAAACCCATGTTCGCCTAATATAGGCGAGTACGGGGTGACATGGAGTGACTGACATCAGACGTAGGCACAGGGATGTTTACCCGGTTATCCCCGAACCTGAGTTACAGAAGTCGTTTCAGGTACATGACGGTGACTGTGAAATTGCACTGAATGCTAACTTTCTGATGTAATAATGAGGATGTTTGAATACAGCGCAGTCGCTTGGCGCCATAACATGGTGCTTTGTCGCATGATGAGGGATTTTAGTTTGCAGTTCTACACAAAACGTACAGTTCTAAACAGATGTAAAATCTATTTTTGTAGTTAAAAGAATGAAAAAATGTGTCAACAGAAGTGGGATTTCCTGCTCGAAATGCAACAATAAGCGGAAGCGAAAGGCAAGCAGTTGTGCAGTTCACAAAGTTCCTTTTAAAACGCGCTGCCGTCGACGGCAATTTGCGTCGTTGCGGGATGCGCCATTCGTGTGTGAAAGCGTCTCTCGACGAGTCTGTTGCGTCGTCTGAATTGTTGCAGGCGATCCACAGTCCGTCTCATTCAGCGTGCGGGTCCACGCACTCGCGGTCGCCGTCCAGCAGTCCGGCGGCTGGCGGTCCAGACACGCCTTCCAAGGAGAAGATCAACGTTCCGATATTCCGCGACGAGAACGGGCAGCGACGGTTGCATCTGGTCGTCGATCTCGGCACCACGTTCCGACCAAACGAAATCACTGTCCAGGTTTGAGTTTCGTCGTCTCTCATCCGTATTATTATTCAGTATTTATTATTCGAAATCGTACGTCAAGTATCATATAGGTAAAGTGAAATCGGCTAAACATATACAGGGTGGCCGAAAACAATTCGCACACTTTTTGTACGCCTTAACTTCATCACATATTGACCGATTTTCAAACTTATTTCATTATCAGATTCAGGAGAACAATGTAACAATACTGTCAGTAAAGATCAAATCACACCTCAAGTGTGTCGCTACACTATACGGTCACTACCTATGAAATATCAGTGTCTTCAAAGCAACAATTGAAAACAAGACCACTTCTGTAACAAAATTTTTTAAGAAATTAACAACATGAAACAACGTGTTTATTGTCTCAGTTGTTATCTAAAGTAACTGTCGCATCCTGCAGTTTATATATCAAATGTTCAATGTGTCCGCCTTGCTGCTGGATGACGCACTCTTAAAATGTGTTGTTACAGAAGTCGTCTTGTTTTCAGTTGTTGCTTTTAAGACAATGATATTGTAGAAGGTAGTGTAGCGACACACTCAAGGTGTGGTGGAATCTTTACTGACAATATTGTTAAAAATGTTTTCCTGAATCTGATAATGAAATAAGTTTGAAAATCGGTCAATATTTGATGAAGTTAAGGAGTACAAAAAAGTGTGCCAATTTTTGGACCACCCTTTAGGCCTGCCACCTACGTGTAGTAACAACGCCATTAAAGGTACGATAGTTATTATTTCTTTCTTTATGTATCAGTGGCGGATTTAGAGAGGACCGAGCCG
>Ga0056116_1000326_pt1 | contig 15858 bp, 13 predicted proteins | sample WorMetOlspDAHAB2_FD_67352 | JGI IMG/M metagenome (GOLD analysis project Ga0056116, IMG submission 67352) | Marine gutless worms symbiont microbial communities from Max Planck institute for Marine Microbiology, Germany - Olavius sp. DAHAB.2 ...
TGGAAACATCGCCTCTGGCAATGGGTAGGGCGCGCTACAGGCTACACCCCCCCCGGGAGAGGGCCGGGGAGAGGGGATCGAACAAGTCCACGCCAGCCATTTAAAAATTTACCACTACCCGAAACTGAATTTCAGCCATGGGTAGAAGTCCACCCAAGGCCATGCCAATAGCCCAGCCTACAATGCCTTCTTCAGACAGACTAGTGTCGAACACCCGTTGTGGACCATATTTACCCTGCAAGCCACGTGTCACACCATGAACACCTCCCTTTGCGGCAATGTCCTCTCCGAATACTACAAATTTGGGGTTGATTTTCAGCTCGTATGCTATCGTGCGCCGTATCGCGATGGCCATGTTGATAGCTTTAGTTTCCGGTTTGGGTTGTGTGGTAATTCGCGGGAAAGCGAGACCGTCCGTGGTTAGGCCTCCCACACGTTGCAACTCGGGCTCGCCTTCACCCTTGTATTCCATAAATACATATCGGTAAATTTTCTTCGGATCAGGTGCTTGTCTGGTAAGCGCACCCTCAAGAGCAATCCTCACTTCCCGCTCAGCTTTTATCTGAAATTTTTCCCACTGTTGTTGACTCAAAATACGGGGCACAACGAAATCGTGTAATTTCGGTAACGGATCACGCGTTTTTTCCGCAGCAATTACTTCCTTATTTTTATAGGCTTGCGTATCCTGCCCTGAGTGACCACTGAGCCGCGGCACCGTAAGGCGCAAAAGTGCAGGCCTGCCTTTATTTCGTACAAAACCAACGGCCTTTGTAATCAGCATAGCCGCTTGCTCAGGGTCCGTACCATCACCTTCTTGCACAAAAAGATTATTAAACGAACCCAGATTCTCTGCAATATTACCCCCGGGAGTCTGTAAACTACTTGGTACGGAGATAGCATAACCATTGTCTTCAATATAAAAAAGCATCGGTAAATCGAGCGTCGTTGCTACGTTGAGCGCTGACCAAAATCCTCCTGCCGCAACCGAACCGTCACCACCATGAGCAACAGCAACAGCGTTACGGTAATCGTCCTCGCCAAGTACATCACGACGGTAAACGATGGTCTGTGCCCATCCAACAGTAGGAGTGTTGTGAACCTACACCGCCGGCCGTAGGTAGGACGGTCGCACCATTAGTCGGTATCAAACTAAATACCACACCAATATCCCGCCCATCGTTAATACCACCTGACCTGCCTAATGAGCCTGCTAAAGCATCTTCCGGGGACAAACCTAACGTAAGGAGTATAGGGCGGGAGCGATAGTAACAACTTAAACAATCCCGTGGGTGAGTGAGGAGACTGCCAAGAATGACCTGGGACAGTTCATGGCCTCGAGCAGAAAATTGGTAGTGAATTTTTCTCTGAGATAAGAGATCGGTTTCCTCGACATGATCCACGGCTCGCGAAACCATGCACAAATGGCTTATTTTTTGAAAATCCAAGGGATATACAGAACCTAACATAAGGGCTCCTTTCATAATATGAAATCAGAAAATAGAATAACGACTACCGCGCTCAGGTCGTGCTTGGCTAGGACTTTATACGCGCTCGCCCTGTCTGTAATGGAATGAAGTCCATATTGCCCGATACGAATACGAGCATGCTGTTTCGCTTACGGTGCTTAACGGTTCTCTATTTCCAGCATCGAGTAAAATCATCGTGTTATCCCTAATTGAGAACACCCCCTAATCCTCCCCGGTGGTTTCACCGCACCCGGGGCGGGGAACCCGGTAGGGGATCAACATCGGCACCGTGCGCTGGTAGGTTCGATATTCCTCTCCATGGACCGCGATCAGATCGCGCTCTTCCAGAACAGTACCCAGGACGATCCAGACCGTAAAGAGTAGGTTCAGCAACAACCTGTCCGCCGTGAGATCCGGGTACGACCAGATCATCACCAGTGCCGTGAAGTAGGAAGGGTGGCGCACCCAGCGGAAGGGCCCCACGAGGAGTATGGGACCGGGTGGGGGAGAGGCCGCGTCCGCCGGCCGCGACAGGGCCTTGTCGCCGAATACGTCCACCGACGCGCCCAACGACCGGACGATCCAGGGCTGAGCTGCCACGGCGGCAAGAAAGATACCCTGGAGCAGCCATCGGAAAATGCCATCGGCCGAGGCGATCGGTGGTGATGACTCCTGCCACAGCAGCATGAGCAAAAACAGCATGACGGCCGTCACCGTAGTGAACAGCGCACCGAAGTAGCGCTTCGGTATCTTTTGCACGATCCGGGTCCGGACCCCCTTGCGGGTCATCACGCTGTGCTGAAGAAAAAACGTCAGACACAGGCAGGCGTCGAATAGCAAGGTCCCGGCCGTATCCAGCGGCAGCTCGACAATATGAAACGGACCGATAAACAGAAAAACCATGACGCCGTCAGTACGCCGGCACCGATTAAAGCAGGCAGAAAGGCTAGGCGCATGATGTCACTCCGAGAAATCGAGTCTTGTAGGTCGGGTTAGGCGCGTGCTTCGGTGTGTTCGGTCGGGCCACAAGATTTGGGCGCGCCGTAACCCGACACACCATGCCGCAGGCCAGCCCTGGATGTCGGGTTACGGCGCGTTCGGCCTCGCTGACACACACCAACTTCCGAAGGTGCGCCTAACCCGACCTACAAAACTGGCACGGGTTGTCATCACCCGTAATCGTCGGATGATTTTTCCATAAGTTATCGAATATGAGCATAACGAAAAATCCTGTTAATCCTGAAAATCCTGTACTATTGGACGCTATTGGACGAAAGCACGAACCATCAGGAATCACTCGACCTTTCAGCGTGTCCGGATCGTCCGGGTGACGGGTATTCGATTACCCGCCTCTACCCTGCTTCATCGGCCCGCCACCAGACCAGTCTCCGGGGCCTCCCGGCGCAGACCGCCGAGGGTCTCCAACAGCCGGTCCACGTCCTCCTCCGTGTGTCCAGCGGAAAAAGTGATGCGCAGCCGGGCCGAGCCTTCCGGCACCGTGGGCGGTCGGATCGCGCTGACCAGGATGCCCTGGACCTCCAGGTCCCGGCTCCAGGACAGGACTTGCTCCACCGTGCCCGCGATCAGGGGCTGGATCGGCGTCTCGGACTCCATGAGCGGCAGGCCCAGCTGGGCAGCGCCCGACCGGAAGCGCCGAATCAGTGTTCGGAGCCGCTCTCGACGCCAGAACTCGCGGCGGGCGATACGCAGGCTTTCACGGGTCGCCTCGGCGATTGCCGGCGGTGGCGCCGTAGTGTAGACATAGCTGCGGGCGCACTGGATCAGGGTCTCGATCAGCTCCCGGCTGCCCGCGACGAAGGCACCCGCAGTGCCGAGGGCCTTGCCCAGGGTGCCCACCAGAATGGGGACCTGCTCCGGCCCCAGACCGAAGTGGGCCAGGCTGCCGCGCCCTTCCTCGCCCAGCACCCCCAGGCCGTGGGCGTCGTCCACCAGCAGCCAGGCATCCGCGTCCTGGGCCAGAGTAGTCAACTCCGGCAGAGGCGCCAAATCCCCATCCATGCTGAAGACTCCATCGGTGGCGACGAGTCGGACGCCCTTTCCCCCCCCCTCCAGGAGGGTGTCATAAAAGGCACCGATCTTCGCCCTTTGACCCCCTCTCGCCCTTTGACCCCCTCTCGCCCTTTGACCCCCTCTCCCCAACCCCTCTCCCGGCGGGAGAGGGGCTTTTGCGACACCCTCCTCCAGCATCGAGGCCAAGGCCCGCGGGTCCCCATGGGCATAGCGCCGCAGCCGGGCCTGGCTGAGCAGGGCGCCGTCCAGCAGAGAGGCGTGATTCAACCGATCCTCGAAGACCTGATCCCCGCGTTCCGCCAGGGCGGAGATCACTCCCAGATTGGCCATATAGCCGGTAGAAAAGAGCAGCGCCCGCGGGCGACCGGTGAAATCCGCCAGCTCCTCCTCCAGGGCCTGGTGCGCGGCGCTATGACCCGTCACCAAGTGGGCTGCTCCGCTGCCGACGCCATAGGTGTCCGCCCCCCGCTTGAGGGCCGCGATCACCTGTGGGTGGTTGGCTAGGCCCAGATAGTCGTTGCTGCAGAAGGCGAGCAACTGCCGCCCGTCGATCAGCGCTCTCGGTCCCTGGGGACCTGCGAGCACCCGCGGCGCCCGGTAGAGGTGTGCCTCCCGCAAGCGGTCCAGCTCGGCGGCCAAGTCCGAGCGAGGGTAGGGGTAATTTTTCAAGTGGTCGAGACTGGAACGATAAATGCGGGTAACTATTCAGCTACCCAACCTTAAGATGGAAAAACTACGAATCATGCGAATCCACGCGAAAACCGATTCGCGCTGATTCGCGGGATTCGTCGTTTTTTCCGGTTGTGTTTTCACCGCGCAAGATGGGGGGCCTGAATAGTCACAAATGCGCAATGGTGAATAATCACTCGTCACGTAAGCGTTCAGCCCCCGCTGTTTTGCCATCTACCTGGCACCGGCAGATTCCGGCACTCCCTGCCGGAATGACGAGGTGGGGGCTGAACGGTTACCTCGTCACTCACCACTAGGGCCAAACCGCTTGCCGCGAGCAGGGGCCGGGCTCGGTTTTTTCTCCGGCGTCGACGGTCTCGAACGCCAGTCCCAAGCGCTCGAACAGCCGCTCGTCGCCGGCCGCCTCGGCATTCGGGATGGTGAGCAGACGCTCGCCGTAGAACATGGAGTTGGCGCCGGCCAGAAAACACAGGGCCTGGAACTCGTCGCTCATGTCCGAACGTCCCGCCGACAGCCGCACATAGGACCTGGGCATGAGGATGCGGGCCACCGCGATGGTGCGCACGAACTCGAAGGGATCCAGGTCATCGGCGCCGAACAGCGGAGTCCCCTCCACCTGCACCAGCAGATTGATGGGTACCGACTCCGGGTGTCGAGGCAGATTCGCCAGCTGCTGCAACATGGATGCCCGGTCGCGCTGCGACTCGCCCATCCCCAGGATGCCGCCGCTGCAGATCCGAATCCCCGCCCGCCGGACATGGGCCAGGGTCTCGAGGCGATCCTGGTAGGTACGGGTGGTAATGACCCGGCCGTAGAACTCCGGCGAGGTATCCAGGTTGTGGTTGTAATAATCCAGCCCGGCATCCGCCAGCCGTCGGGCCTGGGGCTCGGTCAGCATGCCGAGGGTGACGCAGGTCTCCAGACCCAGGTCGCTTACCCCCTCGATCATCGCGATGACCCGATCCAGATTCTTATCGGTGGGATTGCGCCAGGCCGCGCCCATGCAGAAGCGGGTCGCGCCCTTGTTCCCGGCTGCCTGGGCGGCCGCCAGCACCTCTTCCACCGGAAGCAGACGTTCGTGCTCCAGGTCGGTGGCGTGCTGGGCGCTCTGGGAGCAGTAGCCGCAGTCTTCCGGGCAGGCCCCGGTCTTGATGCTGAGCAATGTGCTTACCTGTACCCGATTAGGCTCGAAACAGGCCCGGTGCACGGACTGGGCGCGAAACAGCAGGTCGTTGAAGGGCTGGTCAAGGAGAGAAGTGATCTCGTCGAGCGACCAGTCGTGGCGGGTCTCGTTGATAGTCATGGGCGGATCGGGTTCGGATTCGTGATCGGATGGCGTGCGGGCTGCACCGTAACCAGCGGCAGGGTAGCGATTTTTGAGCGGCTGTCAACCGTATCCGGGTCGCAAAGTTTACCGGATGTTTTCCTATGCTCAATGCGCTCACGCGTAGCTCAAACAGGCGTGGATGAGTTGCGCCCATCGCAAAATGACCGGCCCATCCCTGCGGGCGTGGGGAACATCTTGATAACTAGCAACTGGAAGTTGGTAGCCGGCAGCTTTCCGGCAGTCTTTATGATGCGATAAAGCTCAGTTGCACTCCCGGTGATGAGGAGCTAGACCATTGTCGACTAGCCGCTCCACGCCCACCCGCTAAAGCGCTATTCGCGGTGGCGGATGGGCAAGTGGTGTATTGACAAAATCGGCACCGATATAATTCGCGATTCAAGCCTCTTGGCGCATGGACCATGCGATAAATTAAATCGGTCCGCTTTTTGACTTGTTTGGTCACAAACGTGCCAGACTTTCTTAGCCCTTACCTATTTGGAGCAACCCATGGCAGCTATCGAAGTACCTGATGAACTTATATTCAAGGCCCTGGTCCACGAGATTTGGGAAACCGGACCCAATGTAGAAACCCGGGTTATTCTCAATTCATTGCTGGACGGTTCGTTGGCCGGCGAGTGCCATGACTATTTCTTTCCTGGGTAGTGGTAAGTTTTTAAATGGTTTGCGCGGACTTGGTTTTGATCCCCTCTCCCCGGCCCTCTCCCGGAGGAAGAGGGAGTATAGCCTATTAGAGCGCCAAACCCACTGCCAGTGGCAATGGTTCCATTTAAACCTTAACCATTACCTGAAATTGAAAATAGCGGCTTTGTCTTCATTATTCATTGTTCAAGTATCCGCTTGCGATGAGATGCTCGATGTAATCTCCACGCTTCAAGCAGGCTCGACCCCCTAATATCATCTTCTGCCAACAAATCTTCGTTCGAGTGAATGAATTCAAAAAGGTGCTCATAGGCCTCCGCCTTATCCCCTCCCCACGCCAACAATGCAGGACAACCTACAACCTCCAGCTCACATCCTTCCTCACTTTCCCGACACCACACCGAGAACGGCTTCATAAAGCCGTTGGTTTCACTGGGCATCACAACTTCCTTGGAATAGCCAAGTGATTCGAATTCCTCGCTGGAGCTGGGTACCTCCAACGAATCGACGAGCTCCGTTGTGCTGTTACTCGACGCAGGGGCAAGCCTGACCTTGCGCCTTTTCTCCGCGATGTGTAACGTTTTGTCAAGCATAACCTTCCCTTTCTGCCGTTTTTATCCCTTTCGGGAACCATTCGTCAAAACAAGCACACTCTTCAGGTGAAATGTCATCATTATCGAAAGTGGGGAGTCTAATTTGGCCATCGGCAATATTGCAAGTATCGGTAGGTGCTGGGCACCGGATGATTGCAGAGAGTCGAAGATGGGGCCATTCTTCTGTGTCGAAGAGGTCGTGGAATCACTGCCGGCCCCGTGGGTATACGCCGACAACCGGATTGCCCTGCGAGATGTGATCGGAGCCTCGCTTGACCCATCCCAGGTTTCGGAAAGCTAAGGCACGACTCCTGAGGGGACTCTACCCACCAACCTGTGTGCTCTGCGGTGCCCAGGGACAGGGTGAGCTGGATCTGTGCGCCCCCTGTGTCGGGCGGATCTGCCCGGAAACCGGCACTGCTGCGTCCGGTGCGCGCTGCCCCTGCCCGCCGCACGGCCGCCGGACGCCCTGTGTGGCGAGTGCCAACGCCGTCTGCCGCCCTATGCCATCTGTCGTGCCGCTTTCCGTTACGAGGGACCTCTGCCCGTCCTGGTGAGTGGAGCCAAGTTCCGGGCCCGTCTGAATCTGGCCCGACTGCTTGGGCAATGCCTGGCGAATGCCCTGCGCGAGTGTGGCGCCGAGCTGCCGGAGCTGATTGTGCCGGTGCCCCTGCACGCAAAGCGACTGCGCGAGCGCGGTTACAACCAGGCCCTCGAGATCGCCCCCACTGTGGGCCGCGAGCGCTCGATTCCGGTGGACATCCACAGCTGCGCGCGGGTCTCGGCCACACCACCCCAGGCCGGACTGGCGCGGAAGGAGCGGCGGCGCAATGTGCGCGGGGCATTCCGTATCCTGCGCCCGCCGGGCGTCGAGCGGGTGGCGATCCTGGACAACGTGGTCACCACCGGCAGCACCGTCTCGGAGCTGACCAAGGTGTTGTTGAAGGCCGGCGTCGAGCGTGTGGATGTCTGGGCGGTGGCGCGCACGCCCTTGATCTCCACCGGGTGGCTCCGGGAGCCTCCTGAAGTAAGGCTTGAAAAAGACTTCGCGGTATTCGCGAATGCCCAGGGTAAGAAGCTCTTTTGGAATACTGCCTCGTGCAGGTGAATTGCGCAGACCATCAATGGTGGCTTCCAAACGGCCGAGAACATAGTCGGCGTTTTGCGAAAGATCGTGCTCAGGGTGGTGTTCTGATTTTGTTGCTGCCGAATATAGGGTGCCTCGAAAACTCTCTGTCACGGGGGATTTAAAGGCACCCTATAAACCAGAAACAACAAAGTTAGAACACCACCTTTCCTTGATTACAGGAAAAAGCCTCTGTAAGGTTGTAATATCAAAGGGATACTAGGGAGCTAACCTGTGACTCAGGCAACTCGGGTCGGGACGCTGACTTTTGGCGACTATCTGCAACGCGGCATCCGGGAAGGGGCGCTGTGGACCCTGTTGTGCGTGGCTCTTTATCTGGTGCTGGCCCTGGTGAGCTACTCGCCCCAGGATTCGGCCTGGTCCCATATCGGTCACAGCGACACCGTAGCCAATGCGGGCGGCAGGGTCGGCGCCTGGTTCTCCGACGTCGCCTTCTATCTGTTCGGCATCTTTGCCTATCTGATCCCGGTTGTGGTGGCCTGGAGCGGTTACCTGATCTTCCATAAGCCGGAGTCGGGGCCCGAGGCTCGGCTTCACACGCTGGCCCTGCGGTGGTTCGGCTTTCTGTTCACCCTGGTCGCGGGCTGTGCCTTCGCGAGCATCTATCTGCCGGGGGTCGGGACCGGACTGCCGAACGGCGCCGGGGGCGGGTTGGGTCTGCTCATCGCGGGACACATGATCCCGGCCTTCAGTCTCAAGGGGACCACACTGTTCCTGTCCGGGCTGTTCCTCGCCGGCTTCAGGCTTTTTACGGGAATCTCCTGGCTGGCGGTACTGGATGCCGTAGGGGGATCCGTCCTGACTCTTATGCGGTGGGTAAAAGACGGGGCCCGGCTTCCGTCGTTCCGACGCTACGGGTCCCCGCCGGCGGACGGTGTGGAAGGGGGCGAGTCCGCCTTGCTCGAGACCCCGGAGCCGTCCGGGTCTTATCGCGCCGAGACGGGGCCGGAGATGGCGCCGGTCGTCGAGTCCGGTCCTGTCCCAGGGCAGTCGAAGCCCGTCAAGGCCATTGCACCCGCGGCGGCGCAGAATGGGCCCTCGCTCGAAATCTCCGAGCTCCTCGGCGCGGGAGGGCCCCCATCCCTCGAGCTCCTGGACCCGCCCCGCAAGAGCGGTAAGGGCTACACGGCAGAGAGGCTTGAAAATCTCTCGCGCCAGGTGGAGGCCAAGCTCGCGGACTTCGGCGTCATCGCGGAAGTCGTCGAGGTGCATACGGGTCCGGTGGTCGTCCTGCTGGAGCTTCAGCTCGCGCCCGGCACCAAGGTGAGCAAGATCACGGGGCTCGCCAAAGACATCGCGCGGGCGCTGTCCACCGTGAGCGTGCGGGTGGTGGAGGTCATACCGGGCAAATCCGTCATCGGCCTGGAGATTCCCAACGAGCACCGCGAGACCGTCTTCCTGAGCGAGGTCCTGGCCTCTCCGGCCTATCAGGACGCCAAGGCGCCCCTGACCCTGGCCATGGGTACCGATATCGCCGGACAGCCGGTGTGCGCGGACCTCGCCCGCATGCCCCATGCCCTGATCGCCGGCACCACGGGCTCGGGAAAATCCGTGGCCATCAATGTCATGATTCTGAGCCTGCTCTACAAGTCCACACCGCAGGACGTGCGTCTGATCATGGTGGACCCTAAGATGTTGGAGCTCTCGATCTACGAGGGCATTCCCCACTTGTTCACCCCCGTGGTCACGGACATGAAGGAGGCGGCGAATGCCCTGCGCTGGTGCGTCGCGGAGATGGAGCGTCGGTACCGCTTGATGGCGCAGCTCGGCGTGCGCAACATCGGCGGCTACAACCGCAAGGTCGCGGACGCGGAGGCGGCCGGGAAGCCGATTCCCGACCCCCTGTTCGTGACCGAGCCGGGCGGACTGGGGGTAGATGAGACCGAGGCGGTGCCTCACCTCGCCCATCTCCCCTATATCGTGGTCATCATCGACGAGCTGGCGGACATGATGATGGTCGTGGGCAAGAAGGTAGAGGAGCTCATCGCCCGCCTGGCCCAGAAGGCGCGGGCCTCGGGAATCCATCTATTGCTCGCGACCCAGCGCCCGTCGGTGGACGTGCTCACGGGTCTGATCAAGGCCAATATCCCAACGCGCATGGCATTCCAGGTGTCCTCGCGGATCGACTCGCGGACCGTCCTCGACCAGATGGGGGCCGAGCACCTCCTCGGTTGGGGCGATATGCTTTATCTCCCCCCCGGTACCGGCATTCCCCGTCGCGTGCACGGTGCCTTCGTCGACGACCAGGAGGTGCACCGGGTTGTGGAACACCTCAAGCGGACGGGGACGCCGGACTATATCGACACCGTTCTGCAGGACGCGGGAGAGGCCATTCCCGGTATCGACCCGGAGCCCGGCGGCGGTGATACGGAAGACCAGGATCCCCTGTTCGACGAGGCGGTCCAGTTCGTCGTCGAGACCCGCCGCGCCTCCATTTCGGGCGTGCAGCGCAAGCTTAAGATCGGTTACAACCGGGCCGCCCGCATGGTCGAGGAGATGGAGCGCATCGGCCTGGTCGGTCCCGCCGAGACCAACGGCAACCGGGAGGTCCTGGTTCCGCCTCCGCCCGAGGCGTGACCTTCGAGTCCTGACCTCGGAAACGATCAGTTGGCCGCCGCGAACATCTTCCCGGGCGACTTACTGTTCAAGAACTTCGGCGTTACCCGCCAGGGCCGAGGGTCTTTTACACGATGACGAGATCTGCTACCTGACCGAGGACGCCCACCGGCGGCGAACCGCATCTTTGCATGACCCGCCTGCTGCCCCTTGTCCTATCGTGCTGGCACGGGCAGATGCGCGTGGCCTCTCCTACACGGGCTCGCGGTTGACCACTCCCCTCACTTAAAAGCTAACCTCTACCCCTGGTAAGAGATGCAGGCTAGGGAATGGTGAGCACCTGACCGATGTGGAGACGATCGCCATTGATATGGTTGACGTTGCGCAGGGACGTCAGACTCACGTCGTAGTGTCTGGCGATATCCATGAGGGTGTCGCCGCGGTTGATCACGTGATGACGTCCCTTGCTTTTACCTCTGCCGGCAAGCTTGGTTCCCGGCGGTGGGTGGCGGGTGAAATAGGATCCGATGCCGGCCAGTATGGCGCCGGCAAGCTTCGTCTGATGCTTGTCGCTGCGCAGACGTTTCTCCTCCTCCGGGTTGGAGATGAAGGCGGTCTCGACCAGAATGGAGGGTATGTCCGGCGATTTGAGGACCACGAAGCCCGCCTTCTGAACCTTGCCCTGGTGAACCGCCCCCACCTTGCGGAGGTTGGCGAGCACCCGATTCGCCGCCAAAGTGCTGTGCTCCAGGGTGGCATTCTGGGTCATGTCCAGGAGTACGGTAGCCAGGAGGCTGTCGTTCTCGCTCAGGTCGACGCCGGCGATGAGATCGGCGCGGTTCTCTCTGTCCGCCAGCCACTTGGCGGCCTCGCTACTAGCCCCGCGGTGGGAAAGGGTGTAAACGGACGAGCCGCGCACCCGCCGGTCGCGAAAGGCATCGGCATGGATCGAGACGAACAGGTCGGCCCGGTGCCTGCGTGCCAGCTCGATGCGTTTGCGGAGGCGAATGAAGTAGTCGCCCTTGCGTATCAGCACCGGACGCATACCCCGTTCCTTCTTCATCAGCTGCGCCAGCTTGCGGGCAATCCGCAAGGTAATGTTCTTCTCCCGCGTGCCCCCGGCGCCGATGGCGCCCGGGTCTTCACCCCCGTGCCCGGCGTCAATGGCGATGACGACTTCCCTCAGTCGGGTCCGGACGGGAGGTCGCTGCTTGCCGCTCTTGGCCTTCTTCCCTTCCGTCCTTTTCCTGACCGGGGCCAGATCCACCACCAGCCGATGGCCATACTGCTCGTTGGGCTGCAGCAGGAAGCTCTTGGCGCGGACCTGTTGCTTGAGGTCCATCACCAGACGCAGATCATCGCCGCCACGGACCCCGCTGCGGATGCCGATCAGCAGGGGCTCGTCGGCCTTTATGGCCGGCAGCTTGTCCTCGAGTCGGGCGTCCGGGACATCGATGACCAAGCGGTGTGGATGCTCGAGGGGGAAGATCTTGTGGGGGACCGGCGCCGCGGTATCCAACACGAACCGGGTTCGATCGGGCGCCGTCCAGATGCGGGCACCGCGGATATCTGTTTGTTGCGCCTGGAGGGGTAGTGACAGCAACAGCAAAAACAGCGCGATCAGCCTGTACATTGCGGGCCCCGATTCACGGAAATCCGGTAGAGAAAGGGTTTTAGAATAACAGAGTTTTTTCAGTCTTCACAAGAAAAAACCTGTGATTAGGTTTGCTTTTTAGATGTTCGGTGAGCTTTTGTTGCGGATCGAATCGCTACGGGCTGCCCGCGACACAGGTCTTCTCGCAGTCTGCCAGGGTCTTGAACGGGACCCGCCCCCGGCAGCCTCCGTACCGGAAGGCACGGCACTTGTCGTAACGGTAGTCGTAAAAATAGCGGATGACGAATGCTTTGCAAGGTCCGGGCTCCGGCTTGTTCAGGCAACGCACGGGCAAAGCATTGTTTTTCTTTGAATGCCCGCTATCCCACCAGCCGCACCCGCCGAGGCCGAACGCAACGATCAGGAGTAGCACGAGCCACGAGACGTACCGGGACCATCCCCTCATCGTGACGAAGCTATGTGCTGTGGGTGTTTTCATACCGTTCCTCCCGGTGTTTACCCTTGTAGCCACATGACTTGATAAGGCACGAGCCGGAGCGGCCCGAGCTCGGCGCCTGTGCCGGACCAACCCTGAATGAGCTCGTTCCACTGCCGTTGCGCGAAGTCGTGCTCGATCTGCTGCGGCCGGACCTCGAGCGGCTCGGCGGTGAGGTTGGCGAGAACCCGAATCCGCTCGGAGCCGTCGGGCGCCGTCCGCTCGATGCCGAACAGTCCCGCCGGCAGCTGCAGGGCCCGCTGGGGACCGTCGGGATGAAATGCGGTGTGCTTGCGCCGGATCCCCAGCAGGCGCCGGTACTCGGCCAGGACCCGACTCGCCGGTTGGACCGCGTCCCCGAGCAGGTCCTCCAGCTCCGCCAAGCCCCATTTCCGGCGGTTGATGGTGCGCGCCCGTCCGGTCTCCTCGACCCCCGCCAGCCAGTTCGGGGCCGCGATCAGGCTGTTGAAGTAGATACCCGGCACCCCTTGCAGGCTCAACATGATTGCCTGGGAGCACAGGACGCGGGCGATGCCGACATTACTGTCCTTCCGTCCGGGGGCGCTCAGGGCATCGAAATAGGTGATGTTGAGCTCGTAGGGCGTCCGGGAGCCATCCGGATGCTCCCGCCGGGAGACCCGTCCACCCTTCTGCTGCATCCGTTCCACCAATGCCTCGAGCTCGGCGTCCGGCAGCAGCCCTTCCAGGGGGCGCAGGCCGATGCCGTCGTGGGAGGCGGTGAAGTTGAAGAAGGTGCAACCCGGCGGCGGGGGCTCGAGCCCCGCGACCCAATCCATGAGATAGCGGGACTCTCCCGTCTCCAGCGCATGCAGCAACAAGGGTGGCAGGCTGAACTGATAGACCATGTGGGCCTCGTCCCCGGCGCCGAAATAGCCGATATTCTCCCGGTGCGGGACATTGGTCTCCGTGAGCAGGATGATCCCCGGCGCCAACAGATCCAGCACATCACGCAGGATCTTGACCACCAGATGGGTCTGCTCCAGATGGATGCAGCTGGTACCGATCTCCTTCCACAGATAGGCGATGGCATCCAGGCGAATGATGCGAGCGCCGTGGCGCACGTAGAACAGCAGGATATCCAGGTACTCGAACAGCACGTCCGGGTTGCCGAAGTCCAGGTCGATCTGGTCGTGGCTGAAGGTCGCCCACACCAGCCGCTCGCCGGAAGGCGTCTGCACCGGGCGCAGCAGCGGCGAGGTACGGGGACGGGTGACGGCACTCAGATCCGTATCCGGCTCCACCTCGATGAAATAGTGACGTTCCGGGGCAATGCCGTTGGCGAAGCTGCGGAACCAGGCGCTCTGGCTGGAGACATGGTTGATGACCAGATCCACCATCAACCGGAACCGGTCGTCCGTGCCCAAGGCTTCGATGTCTTCCCAATCACCGAGGGCCGGAGCCACCTGCCGGTAGTCGATGACCGCAAAGCCGTCGTCCGAGCTGGAGGGAAAGAAGGGCAGCACATGGACCGCGGAGAGGGTATCGCGCAGATGGTTCTCCAGGAAGCGCAGCAGGGAGCGCAGGGGCGATTCCCCTGCGCCGCGCACCATGTCGCCGTAGGTGATGAGCACGGCATCGCGCTGGTCCCACAGGACGTGGCCGCAGGGTCCATCCGGGCAGGTGCCGACACCGTAACGTCCCGCGAGCAGGCCGATCCGGCTCAGAATCCGGGGCAGCTCATCTTCTCCGTAAAGCTGTGACAGGTGCGTCCTGAGACGTTGATAGACGGCGCGATCGACAATCAGCATGGCTCACTCCGTCAGGTTACGAATGTTGGCGATGATCAGGCGCAGACTCTCCCGCAGCACCCGATAGCTGAAATAGCGTTCGGCAACCCGATAATTGTGCGCCACCAATTGCTCCCGGTGGTCCGGGTCTTCCAGGATGCGGCGGGTTTCCGCCACCAGCGCCCGGTCGATGAAGCCCTTGATGGTCGGCAGGGAGATCCCCTTGGGCGCGATATCGCGGCTATAGACCGAGTAGTTTCCGATCACCAGGGGCTTGCGGAAGTAGATGGCCTCCAGCAGGGCGTTGCCGAAGCCCTCGTACAGGCTGGGAAAGGTGACCAGATCGGCATGGGGATACAGGTCCTTGAGGACATAGATCTTGTGCCCGTCTCCGTTGATCTGGCGGCGGTCGGCGACCCGTGCCCCGAACAGGATCAGCTCCACCTCCTCGTCCTGCGCCAGCTCACGGATCTCCTCGGAGTAGCTGGGGCCCTCGTCCCCGGCCGCGTGGGATACCACCAGCTTACAGCGCGGGTCATCGAGTCGCCGCAGCAGGTGGATGGCGTGCTCTATGCCCTTGCGGGGAATCACCCGGGTCGGCTGCAGGATCAGCAGGTCGCCGCCGGCAAGCCCCATCTCCGCGCGGACATCGGCGGCATAGTCGTCGCTCGGAGCGGGTGGATTCTCGTAGTCCAGCACGTTGGGGATGAGCATACTGGAGATCCCCTTGCGCCACCCGATCTGGTCTTTTGCCGCCTGATTGATCACCACGTGCTGCAGGTGCGGGACCCGCGGCGGAAAGGCCATCTCCAGATAGTCCGCCACGGCCGAGATCTGAAACCGCTGGCGCTCCCAATGGAAATCGTGATGATGGGCGATGGCGGGCATCCGGGTCTCGAGCAGAAATTCCGTCACGGCCACCCCGAGCGGGATGTGCATGGGGATGGTAAGCACGTTCTGCAGGATCAGAATGTCCAGGTCGAACCGCTCTCGATAGTCGTAGAGGGTGCCCTTGAGATATTCGGCCAGCTCGCGGATGCGTTGGCTGGCCTTCTGGCCGCGAATCGTCCGGTTCCAGAGCTGCTCGTTGATCCAGCGGTTCTCCGCATGCCCGAAGAAGGCCTCGGGGACGCACATGCTCATCGCCGGGTCACGGTCCAGCACCCCCCCGTACCAATAGCTTATGTGCTCATCCTGCCAGAGTACCTCCGCCCACTTCGCCGCCTCCAGGGAGACGCCATCGGTACCCGCGAACCGGGTCGAGACAAAACCGATATTTTCGGGCGTTTTCATGGTTATGCACAAACCGCCTATAATCGACCTTGGTTCTCCGCGGCGGTCCCGTAAAGAGTTTTCACGGTTGCATTATATGTGCGTTGTGATGAAAGGTCCTGGGGTGGTAAACAGAGCCACCGAAAGATAAATCGCTGGAAAGCCACCGGAAACCTCGACGCATCCGGCAAGCCGCGGCAGATCGACACGGAGCCGTGAGTAGCCGCTAATCGTAGAGGATTAACAGGAAGTTCAGGATGAACAGGATTTCGAATGAA
>Ga0056116_1000331_pt1 | contig 15776 bp, 10 predicted proteins | sample WorMetOlspDAHAB2_FD_67352 | JGI IMG/M metagenome (GOLD analysis project Ga0056116, IMG submission 67352) | Marine gutless worms symbiont microbial communities from Max Planck institute for Marine Microbiology, Germany - Olavius sp. DAHAB.2 ...
ATCCCTGGGTGGCCACCCCGTATCTCGATTATATTCGTTACGGGAAAGGGCTGGCGGTTTCAGGAAACTGGGTTTCCTTCCGGGAATTGAAAGACGGGAAGGAACGCTACCCGCTATTTCAAAAACGCTGCGAGGCGCCGATGAAACGGGTTGCCGATACCTACACGGATCTATTTGACGACCTGGTAAGCATATTCGGCGGGAAACAGGTGGAAAAACAGTTTGAAGCCGACATATCAATGGTTTTGCATCCCCTGCCGCGAGTTCCCATCATGATTTGCTACTGGCTGCCGGAAGATGGCCTGGAATCCAGTCTCAATGTTTTTTTCGATGATACGGCCGATAAGAATCTCGCTATCGGTTCCATCTTTTCGCTGGGGGCCGGGCTCTCCCAGATGTTTGAAAAACTCGCTTTGCGGCACGGTTTTTCGGAGGTGGAGTCCTTCCAGTAGCCTTGCGATAAATATCGAATGTTTGTTCAAAGAGCGTGCGTTTAATAAATAACCCTGGTTGCCGCAGTGAGTGTACCTCTTATGTGGGTTTCAGTTGTCAGGATATAGCGCCTTAACTGCCCGACGCCGGAAACCTCATATGACATTAAGTTTCTTTTTCAATTTGACTGGACGCTTGCTTCCTGCGCCGGGCTGAAACCTGAAACCTGACACCTGATCACGTGAACTTTCAGAAACTTATCACACGTTGCCAGATAAAAATCGATGCTGGCTGATTGGCAATATTCGCCGCAGAAGGGAGAAAAAATTGTTCTGATGAATAATTTTCGAAGCCAAAAAATACTGCAGCGTCCCAGGTGGTCAAAGGTACGCGCGCTTTTCAAATCCATGGGATACGGCGACGATGACCTATCACGACCTCTGATTGGAATCGCCAACTCGTGGAACCGCATAGTTCCCGGGCACGGCAACCTGCGCAGAGTTGCTGAATATGTGACCCAGGGTATTCACCAAGCCGGCGGAACACCGCTGGAATTTGGCGTAATTGCGGCCTGTGACGGCATTGCCAATGGCCATGAAGGCATGCATTATCTCCTGCCGTCCCGGGAAATCATTGCCGGCAGCATCGAAGTCATGGTGCAGGCCCATCGGTTGGATGGGGTGGTGATGCTGGGATCCTGCGATAAGATTGTGCCGGGTATGCTTATGGCCGCTGCCAGGCTGGATGTGCCTTCGATTCATGTCGTGGGGGGGCCGGCCGAAGGCGGTTGCGAGTTTGACGGACGCGCAGCCGACATCACCTCCATTGCCGAGGGATTAGGGATGCTTCAGGCGGGTCGAATTGACGAAGATACATTCACCCAACTCGAAGACCAGGCTATGCCGACCTGCGGCTCCTGCTCCTTCCTGGGCACAGCCAATTCCATGGGATGCGTGGCCGAAGCTATAGGTATCTGCCTGCCGGGCACGGCGACTATCCCCGCAACCCATGCCGATCGATTGCGTGCTGCGCAGCTTTCCGGGCAGCGCATTGTGGATATGGTTCGTTGCGGAGTCTCGGTCCGGCGAATGATCAACCAAATGGGGATCGAAAATGCTATCCGGGTGACAGCGGCTATCGGCGGCTCCACTAATGTGGCATTGCATTTGCCGGCTATTGGATACGAGGCCGGTGTGGCAGTTCCCATGACCCGCTTTGACGAGCTGTGCCGCAGCACCCCCCAAGTCGCCCGCATCTATCCGGCCGCAGCGCCGAATGTACCGGACTTTCATCGAGCCGGCGGGGTGCCGGCTGTCATGCGCGAGATTCTGCCCCTGCTTCACGGAGAGGCTCAGACCGTGTCGGGTAAGACCCTGGCCGAAAACCTGGCATCAATACCTGCCGGTGATCCGGCTGTCATTCGACCCCGTGAAAATCCATGGCGCAACGAGGGGGGGCTGGCGGTCCTGCGCGGAAATTTGGCGCCCGATAGTGCCGTTACCAAGCCGGCCGCGATTCATGCGGACATGCATCTGTTTACGGGCAAGGCCAGATGTTTTGACTCCGAGGAGGCGGCCAACCAGGCCATCATGGATGGAGATATCCAACCCGGAGACGTGCTGGTGATACGTTACGAGGGGCCCAAAGGGGGACCGGGCATGCGGGAGATGGCCACTGCTATGAAGCTGCTTTATGGACAGGGACTGGCCTTGGAGACAGCCATTGTCACCGACGGACGGTTTTCCGGGACCAACAACGGTTGTTTTGTCGGCCATATTTCTCCGGAGGCTGCTGAAGGGGGCCCGATCGCCGCTGTCGTTGATGGTGATCGCATTACCATCGATATTGACAATCGGAGTATTGAACTGGCGGTCGACAACAACGAATTAATCGCCCGTCTATCCCGCTGGCTAAGACCTGCCGGGAAAGTTGCCAGCGGATACCTGGGGCTTTATTCGAAACTGGCTTCATCGGCGGCAGAGGGGGCCGTTCTGAAACTCGATTAATTTTGAGCAATGAGTTGAGACTCTCGGGTGCTAAGCTTTGTCCAGACTACTCCAGGGAAAAATAACCCCAGCGATATTCGATATTTTGCGGTTGGCTGTTTAAATTATCGAATCCTGGGCCGAAGTGTCTGAAGCGGAGTCTCTTTCAAACTGTTGGGGGGGGGTCAGCTCCAGGTCATTAATTTTAGAAAGCAGGGTTTTGTAGCTGATTCCCAGAATTTTGTTAGCCCGGCTGCGGTTCCAGCCTGTTTTATCGAGAACATATGAGATAACCTGTTTTTCAACAAAATCTGAAGTTCTGCGACCGATTTCTTTTAGCGATAAAGAATCTAATTTGGGCTCTTCTCCATTGAGGCCTAAAAGGTTTATCAGGTCCGGCACCGGCTCACTTCGGAAAGATGCCTTGGCGGCACCGGCGGGAGGCTTGTTGACCATCATTGAATCGAGGACATCTTCGCCCTCGTTGAGGATTAGAAAGCGCCGCAGTACATTTTGGAGTTCCCGCACGTTTCCCGGCCAATGGTATTGACACAATCGGTCGATCATACCATTTCCGAGGGTCGCGGGTTTCTTTCGATCAAATTCCAGCGCATATTTATCACCGTAATATTTGACTAAATAAGGGATGTCTTCCGGCCGATTGCGCAGGGGTTCGATTTTTACGGTTGTCTCATTTATTCGATAATACAGGTCCGACCGGAAATCTCCTTTTTCAATGTCCCGTTTTAATTCATGGTTGGTGGCTGCAACAATCCATACATTGCTTTTATACGTATTTTCCGATCCCAGCGGAGTGAATTCACCATCCTGCAAGGCGTGCAGAAGCTTAGCCTGGAGCGCAAGGGGTATGTCACCGATCTCATCGAGAAACAGCAGTCCGCCATTTGCCTGTTCAAATTTTCCACGCATTTTTCGAATAGCTCCGGTAAAGGCTCCTGGTTCATAGCCGAACATTTCACTTTCAAGCAGCGTATCCGGTAAGGCGGCACAGTTGACCTTCACAAATGGGTTGCCGAATCTTGGTGACTGCTCGAACAGCATTTGAACCACAAGCTCTTTGCCGACACCGGTTTCTCCGTAGACAACCGTGTTAAGGCCGGCTGAAGCAACCTGTGAAATTTGTTTTTTTATTTTCTCAATATTGGAACTGACACCGATAAGTTCAGTTTTCATATGATTGTCTCTTAAGCTCTTAGTATAATTATAAATATTTCAAGAATTAGCTTTTTTAGACCCAATTGCTTATAGACTATATCGGTATTTATCGAAAATACTTAAGGGACATGTAAATAATTCAGGTTCTTGTCAATACGGCCGGAGGCAGTCTGTCAATATTGGGTTGATTGGGGGGGTAAGGAACTACGCGTTATCCGAGATTGCGTTCGGTAAAAATGGCCCGTGCGGGGCAGCTATGGCGCAGTTTATAGAATTTAGGTCTCAGGTGTCAGGATTTCGGGTGTCAGGAAACCGAGGTGCTAAATCCTGACGTGAAAACCTCTTATATCAACGCATGGGTTAAAAATCGACAATAAATTGTCGATATGGCGCCGCTAAGCGGCTAAGAACTTGTATGTTGAGATGGTGGTCTCCGGCTCGGAGAGAATATTGCATTTGGTGGTCAGTGGTCCGCAAAGTCGGAAGGATAAAATTAGATATTTCAAATAGTAATTATCGTTCTGCCGGTAATACTTCGCTGACGGCTTTTTGGATCTGGGCAACCGTGTAGAAATCATTTTTGAAAATCTGCCTGCCGTCCGGTGAGAAGATCACCAGCAGGGGGATGGTCAGGTTGCCGACCTCTCGGAGCTTGGCCTTGCCTGCGGGGTTATTGCCGGTGATATCCACTTTCATCGGTACGATTTTATCGTGTTCAAAAAGCGCTATGATTTTGGGACTGTTTAATACGCCCTGCTCCATCGCTTTGCAATTCAGGCACCACTCGGCGGTAAAGACCATGACAATGACGTTGCGTTCGTTGGTTGCCGCTTCAAAACGTTTTTCAGTGTAGTATACCCAATCTATCGGTCCCTGATCGGTGAGCCGAACTGCGCCCCAGGCGGAAAAAGCAACTACGATTATGCCGAAGGCAGTAAAGAAAGTCTTTATTTTTTTGCCGGATGCAATTTGAAGGGTGCGATACGCCAGCCATCCTCCTGCTGCAAAGCTAAACAGCATCACCGGCCACCAATATAGTTTGCTGGGTGGATTCGGGGGCGATGATAAAACAGCCGTCAGGCCGATTCCAATAAAATAGGCCGCCGCTGCCAGCATGAGCAATCCCATGACCTCTTTGACAAGCAAACTGGCTGGGCCGGTCTTGGGCATTTTCTCGACTAAAGCCGGCGAGGCCGACAACACCAGATATGGCAGGGCCATCCCGATGCCGATGGCGGCAAATGTGACCAGTGTGATCCACGGTGGCTGAGTTGCCGCCCAGGCCGCCGCTGCTCCCATAAACGGCGCCGTGCAGGGGGTTGACAGAATTGCCGCCAATATTCCCAATCCAAAAGAACCCACCAATGTGTCCTGCTCGGGATTAATCATATAGATAAAATTGGGCAGTCGCATGGAGAAAAAACCGAACATACCGGTGGCCATAAATCCAATTATTATCCCGACGATGATTGTAAAGGACGGGTACTGGAATAGTTGGTTGGTGGCACTGAATCCGCTGACCAGGGCAATCATGGCTCCCAGGGCCATCCAAAATACCAGTACCCCCAGAAACATTGCCAAACCCAGCATAAAACATTGTCTGCGGTTTTGCGCCACATGGGACAGACTAATTATTTTAATGGGAATCAGCGGCAGAACACAGGGCGTGAAGTTCAGCAGCATCCCGCCGAAAGCAGCCGTAACCAATAGCAGGATTAATCCAAAACCGGAAGCCGTATCAATCGAGAACGTCCAGCCGAAAAGATCAAAATCAACGCCTGTGGCTGATGATGCGGATGCTTCGTTAGCATAGCCGGCAAACAATTCCGGATTGATTCTTGAAACCGCGGCGCCGGCTTTAGCCACCGGCAGTTTTTCGGTGAGGGTAATTCTTTTGGGAAACAGACAGTAACTGTCCGTACAGGCCTGGTATTGAAATTTTAACGTGAGCTCCAGGCTGCCGGGTTCAGCAGTTTCGTCTAATTTGACCGGCAGGTAAATGATGATCTGCCCATCATAAGACATCAGATCACCGGCTGCATATTGCGCCTTGAACGGTACTGCCGGCGGGTAGCGGGGGGTTTCGATGGTGATCGCATCCGGGGCCTCAACGATCGACACTTGCGTGGGAATGGGTTTGAAATCTTCAAAAGATTTGATCTGACGCTCGTCGGCGTTGATATGAAAGCCTTTGTTAATATCGGCCACAATTGCCAGCAAAAGGGAATCACCGGGTCGGGCCCGATTTGCCGACCAGGCCGTTTTGACTGCCACCGCCTCTTCGGCCGGGTTTGAGGCCAGGCACTGCGGTATTAAAAATGAGGCGAAAAAAATAGCCAGCGAAATAAGGACAAACCGGCGGATGTTCAAATTTAACATTTTAATGATATAACCTTGATATAAAAAAATAGTGGGAGGGTCGAAAAAACCGCTCCCATTACTATAATACCTCAATTGGTAAAACTCAAATGGTCCGAACCAATTCGGAGTTATCGGTTATTCGTTAATAGTTTGAGAGGAACCCGTGAAAAGCGAACCGCAGAATATCGAATATCGAATTTCGAAGGAATGAATCGCTTCGCTCACTCTTTTGTTAAATAGACAGAAATCATTTATTCGATGTTCGATGTTCATCAGTTTCATTTCCGATTAAGCCGGCCGCCCTCCAGAGCCGGTTAATCTTTTCAGGCCAGCGACATGGCTGAAATCTGACACCTGACACCTGAAAACTAAGTCCTATGCCTTTTACCCTCCACCGTGCAAACAGCCCAAAGCCGCGAGCCGTGCGCCGGTTCTTTGAACCCTTGAACCTCTGAACACTGAACCTTTAAACCATTTTTCATTCCTCCAGAAAAAGCCGCACGCCCGGCTCAAACCCTTCTTCCCGGGCTTTGATATCAAGGTGCAGCGTCGATATCTGCTCAAGGGGCGGATAAATCAAGCGTTCTGCTTGGCGCGTGTCGAGAGTTTTGAGGTATTTACGGCATTTGCCGCATAGGTCCACTCTCAACTCTTTTTCTTCTTCACTGAATAGATAGTGAAGGTCTTTGTTATCCGAGTTGTCGCAAAAAGGGCAATAGACTCTTTTTACCGACCATGTGTGCCAGCAGAAACTGCAGATTAAGCTGCGCGCGCCTTCACCTTCGAGAATTGATAGTATCGGGGCACTACCGCAGATTGGACAATATCCTTTCAGCCAGGGATGATCCTTGCTCAAATATGCAGAAAGCTGAACTGCGCCCATACTTAGGCAAGGCTTTAGACTATTGTAGGTGATAAATCCCAGGACCTGTTTCTCGATTTCAAGTTCTTCGGAAATGTTTTCAAATAACGCTTCATTGCCATTTAAAAGGGCGCTAAACAGGCTTGCGGGTTTTAATTTTGTATCGACCGCTTTTAGCAAAATTGAGGCGGAAGACCCAAGCTTGGGATTCGCTTCCTCGGCAAGCTTGGCGATGGTGAAAAATAGTCGGGCGGATTCAACCTCGTCAAAAACAAATTCCTTAATTTCGATCAGGGGGAACTTCTCCTGCGCTTTGACCGCTAAGACATCATCCGGGATTTGAAGCGGTTCGACCTGGAGGCGACTTTTGCACTCTTCCTGGGCCTCAAAGAGCCGGCCATAAAATCCCAGCATGTCCGCATAAGCCGGATTGTTTTGTAATACTGAATTGACTGCCCTTTTAACCTGATCGGGGGTTAGAGCAAAATTTGATGCCATGGGTACTCCTTAGTCGGGTTGCGTGTTTCGGGTTTCGAATTACGTTTTGCGGGTTGTGCGTTATGGGTTTCGAGCTGCTGGTCAGGTGTTCACGTTTCTTGTCGTTTGTCGAGGATCCCGTGCGTCTTATTTCGCACCACGCACCTCGTACCCCGCAATTCACACCCTGCAACGCGCACTCCGATCTTTACCACATCGTTATAATTATAAAAAGGGGGAGAAAGGAACCTCCTTTCTCCCCCTTTAATCAGTTGTATGGTTCTGCCTGATCTAACCGAGGGCTGAAATCGCTCGATTAAACGGGCGGAACATTTTGCGCAAGGCCGCCTGGCGAGTTATTCCGTGATTGCGTACAGATGCCACGGCATGTTCATGGTACAGGTTGGGGTCAAAGCCAACCAGATAAATTGTTCTGACATCATCCGGATCGAGCAGCATGGCCTTGGGATATTTCTTTTTAGCCATTGCCAGATGCTTTTGGGTCAGATCCATAATTTCAGCCTGGTCACCGAAATTCATGGCGCCGGTCGGACACACCTTGACACAAGCCGGCTGCAGTCCATTTACCACCCGATCGCTGCACATATCGCACTTGGCGATGGTGCCGTCCTCGGCCTCACGCGGAATGTCGTAGGGACAGGATTCACGAATTTCGGCGGCGTCCAAATCACGCGTATTGGCCGTATAAATCACGGCACCGGTTGCTGCTTCGGTGAAAATGGCGGTCGGCTCGCCGGCGGTTGCTTCACAGGGCGCTTCAATACAATGCCGGCATTGATCCGGGAAGAACAGCCAGTTCAGTTTGCCGTCAACGACCTTTTCGCTCATACGCACCAATTTATAGGTGTCGAAGGAGAGATCGGCGGGATTCTGATATGATCCTCGATTGACGGTTTCTTCGGCCGGCAGATCATGCCATTGCTTGCAGGCTACCTGGCATCCCCGGCAGGCCGTGCACAGGGTCGTATCTACTAAAAAGGACTTACTCATCGCGATCACCTCCTTCTATGCTTTGGCGACATTAACCATAAATGCCTTGGTTTCGGGAATACGGGTATTGGGATCACCGGTGGCCGGTGTGAGCAGATTGGCGCTCTCCTCTTTACCGTTGGTCGGCATGCGCCAGCCGTAATGCCACGGCAAGCCGACCTGGTGTACCACGGCTCCGCCGATCTTGAAAGGCTGCAGGCGTACGGTCACAATAGCGGTGGCCTCCAACGCGCCGCGCGGTGAGGAAACCTTGACCCGCTCACCATTGCCAATCCCTTTTAACTTGGCCAGCTCTTTGCTCATTTCCACGAAAACCTGGGGCTGCATCTCCAGCAGCCACGGCTGCCAGCGAGTCATTACCCCGGTCTGCCAGTGTTCCACCACCCGATACGTTGTAGCCACATAGGGATATCGGGGGTCACAGGAGGCCCACTCATCGGCACCGGTCTTGTATATCGGTGCCATGGGATTAATACGCTGGGCGTTCATCGGATTTTTCTCAATCGGGCATTCCAGCGGCTCATAGTGTTCCGGGAACGGGCCGTCGGCCCGGCCCGGCCCAAAAATCTGGCCGTGGCCATGCTTGCGCATGATAAACGCGTGTTTAGAATCTTTACGCATGGATCCGTCCGGATTTTGCATGGGATACCAGCCGCCATCGGGCACATCTCCGACCCATTTTTTCGAAATATACTTGCCGTTGGCGGTATTGCCGGAAAATGCAATAACCGGATGTTCCTTGTCCCAGGGTTGGCCTTTCAAATCCACCGAGGCGCGGTTGTAAATGATTCTTCGATTGACCGGCCAGCACCAGGCAAATCCCGGATACAGCCCGATGTTGTTGGGCGCATCCTTCTGACCGCGGCGGGCCGCCATGTTGCCTTTTTCGGTATAGCTGTTGCAATAAAGCCAGTTGCCCGATGAGGTCGAGCCGTCGGCCTGCAGGAAGGCGAAACTCGGCACCAGGGTGCCTTTTTTGTGGGTTTTACCTTTGAGGGTCACATCTTTTACAAAGTAGCCGTTGATTTCCTTTGCCACCTTGTGAGGATCGTACTCGCCGTGGGTCAGATAGTCCCATTTGAGATTGGCAATCGGCTCCGGAAAAGTGCCGCCTTTCTGGTACTCGGCCTTAAGTTTGTTGCCCAGTTCCATAATTATCTGGCCATCGGGCAGGCTGTTGCCCAGGGGTTTGGGGCCCTGGTAGCGCCATTGGCTCCAGCGGCCGCTGTTGGTGATACTGCCTTCCTTTTCAACCGCCGCCGCCGCCGGCAGAAAAAAGACCTCGGTTTTAATGCTGGCGGCATCCACCCCCGGCCCTTCCCAGAAGGAACCGGTTTCATTGTCGAAAAGATTGACATTGACCATCCAGTCCAGTTTGGCAAAAGCTTTGCGGTTTTTTCCGGCATTGGCGCCGCTGCAGGCCGGGTTCTGGCCCCAGGCAAAAAATCCCTTGAAGGTGCCCTTGTACATTTCATCAAACAGCGACAGCCAGGAGTAGTCTTTGCCGTCATCCACCTTCGGCAGCCAGTCGTAGCCGAAATTATTGGCGGCAGTGGCATTGTCGCCGAAAAATGATTTGAGCATGCTGACTGAATATTTGGGATAGTTCTGCCACCAGTTGGCGCTCAGCCCATCGTTGCTTTTGGGCGTCCACTTGCCGTTGTAGGCTGCCAGCGACACGTTCGAGGCCCGGGGGGTTTTTAAATAACCGGGCCAGATGTGCCACAACAGGCAGTGGTCGGTCGATCCCTGTACGTTGGATTCGCCGCGCAGGGCGTTAACCCCGCCGCCGGCTACACCCATGTTGCCCAGCAGCAGCTGGATGATTGCCATGGTGCGGATATTCTGAACGCCGGTGGTATGCTGGGTCCAGCCCATGGCATACATGATCGTGGCGGCTTTGCCGCGGGCACCGCTGGCCGAATACGTTTTGTATATCTCCAGCAGCGATTCCTTAGGGGTGCCGGTGATCGCCGATACCAGCTCAGGATTGTAGCGGGCAAAATGTTTTTTGAGAAGCTGGAATACCGTGCGTTCGTTTTTCAGCGTGCGGTCCATCCTGGGAACGCCGTCGGCATCCATTTCAAAGGCCCACTTGCTTTTGTCATATTTGCGGGTATCCGCATTGTAGCCCGAAAAGAGGCCGTCCTTAAAATCGAAGTCCGGCCCCACGATAAAGGGTGCGTTGGTGTAGTTGGCTACGTATTCTTCAAAATAAAGATTATTGTCCAGAATATATTTTATCATCCCTCCCAGAAAGGCGATGTCCGTGCCGGACCGGATTGGTGCATAGATATCCGCCTTGGCCGAAGTCCGGGTGAAGCGAGGGTCAACGCTGATCAGCTTGGCCCCTTTGTGCTGAGCTTCAGTTACAAATTTGAAGGATATGGGATGGTTTTCGGCAGCATTGCTGCCCATGATCATTATGCAATCACTGTTTTTGATATCTATCCAGTGATTGGTCATCGCGCCGCGTCCGAACGACTCTGCCAGAGCCGCAACTGTGGCGCTATGTCAGATACGGGCCTGATGCTCGATATACGTGACTCCCATGGCCCGGATCAATGCCTGGTAGATCCAGCACTCTTCATTGTCCAGGGCGGCACTGCCCACCGAGGCGATGCCCCCGGTGCGATTGACGACCTGGCCTTTGGCGTTTTTGGCTTCAAAACTGGCCTCGCGGGTGGCTTTGACGCGTTTGGCAATCTCGGCCAGCGCCCAGTCCCAGGATACCTTTTGCCACTTCTTTGAATACGGCGCCCGGTACATGGGGTCGGTAATGCGCTCGCTGTTTTCGACCAGCTGGGCCAGGGCGGCGCCTTTGGAGCACAGTGAACCCCGGTTAATAACATGATCCGGATCACCTTCTATGTTGATGACCCGACCATCGCCTTTTTTACTGGTATGCACGATGGCGCCGCAGCCGACCGCGCAATAACAGCAGATCGTGGTGGTTTCTTTGGCGTAGCGGGTCTTGAGCATCTGGGCGTGGGCTTTAACCGGTCGTAGGTCAAATCCCAGACCGCTGACGGCAAGACCGGCAGCCGTAGCACCGGTGATCTGGATAAACTCCCGTCGGTTTACCTTCATAGTGCCTCCTCTTTGTTAGGGTTTTTGTTTATTTTTATCATTGACAATGGAACCTTAAATCAAAGCGAACGGAGACCAGTTTATCGCATAAACTTAAAAGCAGTCCCGTTGCTTATTGGCTGAAGATGACAATCGATATGGTAGACGCGAAGACAAATAGAGTGAATGTTTTTTTCTAAAAACAAGAATAATGATCAATTATGCCGCTGGATAGAAGATAGGGAATCTGAGTTTCAGGCGTTCCCCAACGTTCGCAGATACCCCAATTAAGTACTCATACTTGATCAGCCTGAGCGAAAAAATGGGGTGAATCGTGTATTTCTTAATTATAAACACTGTATTTTGAAAGATAGTGTTTTGGGGGTTCAGGGTTCAGCGCCGCCTTGAGTGCCCAGTCAAATCGAAAAAGAAACCGTGAAAAAGCGAATATCAAATAATAACGGTTGATTTTCCAAGCTGACTATTGACATATTTTAATGGTTGATTTAAAATTGATAGTTTATTGAGAAAAATATTTATTTCTACCTGTTTTGCGACAACCGAGTTAGCACCCTATCTGCTTAACTTCGCGTAAACTCCCAATTAAATCGGTAAGGCAAAAAAATCAGGGGATTCAATCCAACTGGAACAAGGAGAATATTTATGGAAAAGTACTTTTTTACATCCGAGTCAGTGACCGAAGGCCATCCGGATAAGGTTGCAGATGCCATATCCGATTCGGTTTTGGACAGCATCATGGCCCAGGATAAAAACTGCAGGGTTGCCTGTGAAACACTGGTTACCACCGGTCTGGCCTTTATTTCCGGAGAGATCACAACTGACTGCTACGTCGATATGCCGCAAATCGTGCGCGAAACCATTCGTGAGATTGGCTATTCTTCTTCACAGATGGGATTTGATCATCAAACTTGTTCGGTCATCACGAGTATCGATCGCCAATCCCCTGATATTGCCCAGGGCGTCAACCAAGGGGAAGGACTCTACAAGGATCAGGGCGCCGGCGATCAGGGTTTGATGTTCGGATTTGCATCCGATGAAACCCCTGAACTCATGCCGATGCCGATTACGTATGCTCACAAACTTTGCCGTCGATTGACAACCGTTCGCAAAAACGGTTCGCTTGATTTTTTGAGACCCGACGGCAAATCCCAGGTTACCATCGAGTATGAAAACGGAACCCCTAAACGGGTCGATGCGGTCGTTGTTTCGGCTCAGCATAGAGATGACATAACTTATGAAGATTTGAAAGAGGCGATCATTGAAGAAGTGATCAAAAAAGTAATCCCGGCCGACATGACCGATGGTGATACGCGCTATTTCATCAACCCCACCGGAAGATTCGTTGTCGGCGGTCCCATGGGGGACTGCGGGCTGACCGGCCGCAAGATCATTGTGGACACCTATGGCGGCCAGGGAAGCCACGGGGGGGGGTGTTTCTCCGGTAAGGACCCCTCCAAGGTAGACCGCAGTGCGTCTTACATGGGAAGACATATTGCCAAAAATATTGTCGCCGCCGGAGTTGCCAAAAAATGTGAAATCCAGATAGCCTATGCTATCGGTGTGGCGCTGCCCGTATCTGTGATGGTTGATCTAATGGGTACCGGTGTTGTTCCCAAACAGCGGATTGAAGAAATTGTTAAAGAAGTATTCGACCTGAGGCCCCGGGCCATCATTGAGTACCTGGATCTTCTGCGTCCTATTTACAAGATGACATCAGCCTACGGTCACTTTGGCAGAAGCGAGCCCGAGCTTAATTGGGAACACACGAATAAAGCCGATATCATCAAGGAAATGGCGGGATTGTAACTATAATTGCTAAGGAGATAATGCGAACATGAACTATGACGTCAAAGATATTAAACTTGCCAAGGAAGGTGCGCTGCGCATCGAGTGGGCCAATCAGAATATGCCGGTTTTAAATCGTATCAGCAATCGGTTCAAAAAAGAAAAACCCCTAAAAGGTCTTCGGCTCAGCGCCTGCCTGCATGTCACAACCGAAACGGCATCTTTAATGCAAACGCTGAAAGCCGGTGGCGCCAAAGTCTCCCTGTGTGCCTCCAACCCGTTGAGCACCCAGGATGATGTCGCCTCTTCCCTGGTCAAAAACGATAAAATACCTGTATTTGCCATCAAAGGTGAAAACCACAAAACCTATTATTCACATATCAATGCGGTGCTGGATACCAAACCGCATTATACAATGGATGACGGGGCCGATCTGGTATCGATTCTGCATACCAAGCGAACCGAACTCATTGACGGTGTGCGGGGCGGCACCGAAGAAACGACTACCGGAATTATTCGACTCAGAAGCATGGCTAACGATGGTGTCCTGCGCTATCCGATTGTGGCAGTCAACGATGCCCAAACCAAACATTTTTTCGATAATCGCTACGGCACCGGTCAAAGTACCATTGACGGTATTATCCGGGCCACGAATCGCCTGGTAGCCGGCTCCACTTTCGTGGTTTGCGGTTATGGATGGTGCGGCCGTGGGCTTGCCATGCGGGCGCGCGGAATGGGCGCCAATGTTATCGTCACCGAGGTCGATCCGCTGCCCGCCCTTGAAGCTGTCATGGACGGATTTTCGGTCATGCCGATTCGCAAAGCGGCTAGAATCGGGGATTTTTTCTGTACCCTGACCGGGGATATCAATGTCATCCGCAAAGAACATTTCCAGATCATGAAAGATGGCGCCATTGTATCCAACTCCGGTCATTTTAATGTCGAACTGGATCTTGACGGCTTAAAGAAAATTGCCAAATCAAGGCGCTATATCCGCGAGTTTGTCGAAGAATACATCCTCAAAGACGGGCGTCGCATCAATATCCTGGGCGATGGCCGGCTGATTAACCTGGCGGCTGCCGAAGGACACCCCTCCAGCGTGATGGATATGAGTTTCGCCAATCAGGCCTTGAGCATCGAATACATGTTGAAGCTTAAGAAGCCGTTGGAAAACGACGTCTATCCGGTGCCGGAAAAAATCGACAACATGATCGCCAAAGAGAAACTTGCCGCCATGGGAATCTCCATCGATAAGCTGACAGCGGAACAGAAAAAGTATCTGGCAAGCTGGCAGTTGGGTACCTAACAACACAAATGACAGAAAACAGAGGGCAGAGGACAGATATTCGTAGTGGGAATGCGGAAGTCGGAAAAAAGGAAATAGATGCAATTTTCTATGGATGTTTGAACTCTCTAAATTCGTTAAGCATAAAACCGGCGTATGTGGCGCCGGTTTTTTTTGAGGCACTGATACTATAGCTTCTCAATGGTGGGAGCGGATTTTAACCGCGAAAATTGCGCCCCGACCTTTTCTCATATTGACAAAATCGAAAGGAGGCATGTGCAGACGTCGATCGTCAGTATGATATCACAATTTATTCAAAGATTTTAAAAGTACAGATACGTTGGAGAGTATTCAAACATGATGTAAGTTGCATATATCAAATTTTGACGTTGCCGAGTTGAGTACATCTTAATTTTGATTAATATCAAACCATCTTCATCCAATTCCTTTTCCTATCCGCATTCCGCATTTCCACTTCCGACTTCAGAATTCTGTCTTCTGTCATCTTTTCTTTGTCGTCTGTGTTCTGGCCTCTGCCCTTACATTGGATCAAGAACGATGACCACCCGGCATTCCCTCAAAAACAACAGGTGCTCCGAGGCACTGCGCAATTTGTCGGCATCTGCATTGCTGATAATGAAATCACATCGACGCGGCCATATGGTTTTCAGGGCTTTGACCACGATCGGATTGTCGGAAACCCTGGGGTCAAATTTGGCCTGCCAGATGTTGGTTGTATAGCGGGCCATGCCTTTTTGAACCGCAAATTCACGGCTGGCATAGGTCGGTCCGAAAACTTCTTCCAGATTTTCATCTAGAATTTTGGGTGCAATCACGGGGATTGCCTCAAGACCCCTCGCATCGACCACCATGCCGCTATAGATTTGTGATGATCGCGAATCGGTTCCCGACTGTATGGAATTTTTGCCCGGACTAACCTGTTTGATGGATTCGATCTGTCTGATATCTTGGGGCAGGAGGAGTTGGGTAAAGCCGCCGTTGAGCTTTATTTGGGACCAGACTTCGATGGTACCGTCAAACAGATACCGCCTTAGATTTTCAACTTCCGGAGCTTGATAGGTCATAGCCTTGAGTTGAAACATAACGGAGGGGTAATTCTCGACGATATCGATCACCCGGTTTTCAGTATTAATCCGGAGGCCGACAATGGTTTCCAGAAGATTATGTCTGGCCTTGTTCATGGCTTCGGCAATGGTTTGCTCGCGCTGTTTCTGGGATTTTTTGTAATAGCTGTATGTTGTGGGATCCCCGATGCCTCTGGCCGCAACAATACCCCGGGTCCAATCAATGG
>Ga0056116_1000334_pt1 | contig 15708 bp, 11 predicted proteins | sample WorMetOlspDAHAB2_FD_67352 | JGI IMG/M metagenome (GOLD analysis project Ga0056116, IMG submission 67352) | Marine gutless worms symbiont microbial communities from Max Planck institute for Marine Microbiology, Germany - Olavius sp. DAHAB.2 ...
ATTTATTATTTCAGCTCACAAATGAAAGTAAATTTCACAGCACACATAAAATAATTTACAGCAAAAGATAGTTTTTAAACGTTGTACATGTATTATGATTTTTCCTTACACACAATTGCTGTTTGTTAACGTCAAATGAAATAAATTGAATAAATATATATTATATACTCCAATAAATTTGTGAATAACTTACACTAAACAATAAACGAATTACGGTGATCACACTTTACACACATTACACAACAAACTAAGTTGCGTGTCACGCCTGTCGCGCTCGTTGTGATGAGCTTGTCGCGACGGACGTGTCGCACTTGTGCTGTGTAGAGCGTGCTGCACAGCACCCGAGACACAGCACGTACGACTTTTTCCTATACACGCTAGATAGCGTGTCGTGGCTCGTGACGCAACAGGTGGAATATGTTTTTACACCGTTGTACACCCTGTTCCAGCAAAAGGTTTGACACGCGACGCTATCTTTGTGCAATCTTAACCGCTCTGCAAAATTGCAAAATCTTCTTCCATCGCTACAGAGGGAACCAATTAGCAGTAATTTTCGCCACGACTGAGTGTGCGTGACTGTTGTATTGTTTTTGTACGTTTTTCGGTGTACCTTATGATTTCCGTACAATTTCATGCAGACAAATACTGGCTGATAAAGTGTTGCATTTCACAAGGTACCGTAGTTACTACAGTAAGGCGCGATAGAAACTAAACTGAATGTCTTTGTTCAAACTTTGTTTTTTTATAGTTGTAAAAACATTTTCATATCAGTTGAAATTTGACCGTAAGTTGTCACAAAAGTCAAAGTGGACACGTAGCCGACTGCGTGTCCGGTACACCAGCTTCATCATCAACCTCGACACCTGGTTAACGCCGGCTTGCAGCTGGAATTTGTATATACGTATTTATACGCGTTCCCCTCAGCTGGCTGCGGATGCTGTTGATTTGCAACTTGCAGCTTGCCTATACTCAAAAGTTAGCGCTGCTGCATCCGCCCAACATCCTACGCAACAAAGGCATGAATGTACGAACGTTTTCTATCGTCACATCGATCACTAGTTGTCCTATCTGTTCTATCTTGACCATCGATGAACACTGTCAAGTTGTCAACTCGCCTTGTCCGCAATTCAGCACTGTCCAGCCCTGTTGCAGGTTGCGATAACACTAACACAAAAGATTTCCAGCTACTGATGTCCGTGATCTGGGAAGGGAAGGGTTTTACAATGATACGGAAAGTTGATTCAAGAGACGACGCTTTGACATACGGGGTGGTCCAAAAACATAAACAACTACCAACTTATCAATAAATTGTAAGCCCGCCAGTGACATTAGCCTACATATTTTCGTCAAATTCAAGTGTCAAGCAAGCACTATTACAGCCCGTTATCAGTTGGTATTAAATATAAAATACGCGTGACATGGCAACTACGCTAAGCAAGTCATCCAGAGTCTGTATTCAGCAAATGCAAACTCGAACTGACAAGTGACATTTTCGATAGGTTCGATTTAGCCGATTTAGCGCGCACAATTAAAATATTAATTTCAGATGATCAATTTCTGAACAAGATCTCGTACTTCAGTATGGTCAGTCAAAAGTCCCATTGGCGATAAAAACGTCTCGCTGGTTAACGTAGGCGAAAAAAACGCACAGTTTCACCCGACTGCAAATGTTTTATTACGAAAAATTCACAGCATAAGAAGAGAACCAACCTAAAAACTATCAACAAACAGAAGTTTAAGCTGTAGAAAGTACAACAACAACAACGTTATTGAGAACTGGTTACATCGAACGATTCTAAAGTAATTGCATAGGCGACCGGTGCAGTTCCAAACGCAACAAAGACGACTGCTTCATACACACTAGCAAGTGACTGCAGATCGCAGTGTAAACGGTAAACAAAAAAACAGTTTCACAGTAAAAATGAAACACTACCACACCAGAAAAATATACGGAAAAAAGAATCCTGATGAATCCACACTGGCAGCTTATGTTATAAAGTACGATAGGATTTACAGTGTATTGAAAAATAGTAGGTAAAAATTGGGAGCTACGTATTTTATCCTATTATTTTCTTACTATTTTCATACATAATGCAGGCACATAATATGTATTCCACTGTTAAAAGGCAATGTACAGGTGGCCCAGTAAAAAGTAAGAAATTTCTAAATAATATTATCATTAAATCTCATTGAAAACCCGTCAATAGGTTTAAAAACAAATTTGAGTGCAAAAACAGCACTAGCACCAGTTATTATCATTATCAGTTGGTATTAAATATTCCATGCGTGACCTACTTTGTGACGTCATGGATTATTGTGCTTCAAGCATATTTGGTATGGAAAAATTTTGCATTACCCGGTATATAACCTACAGTACATCACACAAACACAGCTTCCGAATAACTGACGTCAGAAATTAGGTCACGCATAGAATATTTAATATGAAGTAGTAATATTATAGTACTTATTTGAAACCTTAAGTTGACGCAAAAAAAATCTAATCTCATTGGCAGGTTTTAATACGATTAAATATATGATTATTTGATAATTCAGTAGCTGCTTACTATTTTTGGGCCACCCTGTACGTTTGATTAGAGACATGTATAGTGTTTTTTATAAGGAGGTAATAAAGTTCTACTTTGGTACTTAAAAGCATATGCAACTATGTCACCTCAAGCCACACAGCACGTTCAGAATAGCAGCATAAACTGACCCAAGTGCGAGAACACACTGGGCCAACATGGACAATGGATTCAGCATGTGAACGTGATATGCAACTAGCTAGAAAATCTTACGTTAACCTCAGCAGAACAACAAAAAAACACCCATGCTGTAACCAGAAACCATTACAAACAACAAATCGACGAAAATGTGAAACCACACTTAAGACCGACTTAGAAACTTCCTACAATTCACATTAATTTCTCGAACACTCAACAATGTTCTGAATATTAGCGCACGACAAACGAGAATTATAAAACAAAGTCTCACGCAGGCACAATGATGAAAGGGGAAATGGCTAATGTGGAACAGAAATAGAATAAAATGGATTTATTGGGGATGAAAGGCTTTATTATATTACTACTGATTACTATATATTATTATTATACTACATTTATCTACTATACAGTGCCTTAAAAATATAGTTTGTTAAAAGATTGACATCAGTGAGATATAGTAAAAAATATTACGTTAAGGAGAATATAATAATAAGCTGAGAGTTGGAGAAGTATCCTACTGTTTTCACAATAGGTGTGATGCGTTCGATTGTTAAAACACATTCACAATGTTCGCAAGTAGGAGCGTGACAGAGCAATAAACAAAGTATGAATAGTTTTCACTGAAAAACATCAAAGCTATTATTCGACTGAACGAAGTGCCAATGACTCCGAGTCGGAAGGCTGTACAGAATGCGATATCACAGAAACTATATATAGCAGTTGGATTGTCAAAACTGACAGATTTCACCTGAACTGTGAAATATAGCAACAGCCCGCGCAATGCAGCATTCAGCCTGAATATCTTTCACCACAGATATTCCACACACCACATAATATTATATGTAATGCCACTAACGTAGACACAGAACAACAGTTCTGAGCCGGGAACGTTTTCATAAAGCGACATTGAATGATTGATTGATATGGGTTAATGACACTTTCAGCACAATAAGGCGATATCATGCCTTAAAAAGACTTAATAGTTTAGTTAAAAGGTTAATATCAGTGAGATAGCTGAAAATGCTACGTTTTGGAGAACACAATAACAGGTGTGGAAGTTGAGAGTTAGGAAAGTATTGTTTCCTCATAGTTGGTGCAAATACACAGAATGTGCTCAACTCTTGAAACACATTTAAAATGTTCACATGTAAGAGCTGGTCACAAAAGGAGATATGTCAGGATACCCGGAAATAATGACACATGTTGTATCAACTGAGGATAATCGCAGCTGAATTCGCCACAATAATGTCGCCAAACTTCACCCACGGGACATTCAGACTGTCATACATGTTTTGGACATTTGGATAAAAAATAATCGACAGAAAAATACAAATCTAGAAAAGGTGCAAAAAAACATTGTGAAACCGAACTCGATTAAAACACACAAAACAATCCAGTTTCGCAAAACAAAACAGCGAATTCAAAACAGAAAAAAAAACATTCTAAAATCAGTATTCAAGTAGTAAAATAGGTAAATAAAATGCGATAATTAATTATTTGGGTGCATCAACGCACGGATATCAAACACTATAATCACAGCAGAGTGAAATGCAAATACTGATGCGACGACTCGTGTTAAAAATGGAACTGGCCAAAAGCGAACAATGCACACTGGCTGGAAGCAAATAGCAAAGCCAAAATAAAACTATGCTGCTGCCAAGTGCCGCACATGTAAGCTGCGTTAAAAATAGGACAACTTTTTCACTTACCTTTCTAATTCAAAGTGTCTGCTATGGGTCAACCAATCAGGCCAACTCAGCCTTCCATCCATCCAGGGTCGGTAAATGAGTAGTAAACCAATTACATGGATTATGGGTGTGGATATCATTCAACAGCAGACCAGGGATGCGTATGGCTGTTTGGTTACAGGTCAAAGTCCGTGGGCGCAGGCTTAGCGTAGACTATACGCCCACTCTGTCTGTAGTTTAAAGGTTTGTATCAGTGAAATAGTTAAAACGTACATGTGTGAAAGATGAGAGATAGGCTGAGATGGAGCAGCAAAAATCTTCAGGTACATACACACATATAGCTTACCCATATTAGCTAAACGTACTGTAATACCTACAGAATCACAAACAAGGCGATCATCTGTCAGTGTCTTTGTGCCCAAAGGGTAACTAAGTAAGTGAGTTAACACTTCACCCGACACAATATAGATCATTTCGGACGCGAATAGACACTGGGAGTCTGTACACTAATGGATGACCAGCAACATAACTACCCCGTCGTCTCGTGCTAGGCGGGAAGTATGTACCACAAATTCCGCAACGTGCGGCCAGTTCTAAAGTAGTATTTTTCGGCTACCTTCCTAGCGTCCCAGACTCGTTCGGAGCATCATCGCGAAAAATGGCCAATATCAAATAATACTGCTTGGCGACAGAGGCGCATGTGCTGAAGAGGCTTGCCGAGGGCCATACTCGACAGTGCGCTGGCTCAGGTGAGAGTTGGGACCGGGCACCTGTTGACTGCAAGTCGAGTGCTCCAACCGGCACTCTCGACGCACATCCGTTCTGCCTGTACACCCGTCCAAGCGTGTCCAATCACCACCTGCAGATCACACATCTTCTGCGAGTTTTACCAGACGCCACACCATCGCTAAAACCCTTAAACTTCCACGAAATGCATGCATATACCCTGCTAAACACATGGCCGGAAATTAACATAAGAAATAAGTGAACTGTACTGTATCGGCTACGGATTTAGACACGACTTTTCCAGAAAAGCAGGAACAAGCCAAAAACGTCACGCTGGCGGGAATAGCTTAAAACGCGCGAGGTCGCTGCTCAATAGGTTACATGGATATGACATTACAACAATAAGAAACAGCTACCAGTACAAATACATACACATTACGCTGCGTACACAATAAGTTATCAATTGGCACAATGAAAGATCAGCGGCATACAGTAATCCTGCGATACACAAAATTACAGTACAGATGACTTCACACAATGCTATATAAACTGCAATGCATTATATACACTGCTCGCATTTAGCGATATGACGCAAAACAAATAAATTAGCACTAACGAAACAAATGCACGTTTGTTCAACTACAAATCAAGGTTCTTCTATTTCATTCGTAACCACTGGGCAACATACCGCAGACAACGAATATACATCATTTACATTATCTGATTTAGCTAGAGATTTGAAAACCGATTCGAGCAACCTTGTTCCTTGTTACTGGAGGCATTTTCTGTTGCCCAGCCAACAGTTTCTAACAACGAAAAGTACAAAAAGGATGAGATTATCCGGATATAACTGCCAAGCTACATCGAATAGTGAGTGTGTAAGGTTTAACGTCCCATCCGACACATACGAAGTCATTTTAAATAAGCTCATTGGGTTCCACAATATATGTTATTGGGTTTTTACAGGCTATATGGAACTAAGAATGAACTCAATCAGCGTTTTAAAAGGCTGAAGGCAGGTTGGGACTTGATGGTACTTTCAGCACAAAGAGGCTATATCATTCCCTCCCGGCCGAAAAAAAAACCAGTATTACAGTTAAAAGCGAGGAAGTTAAAAAAATACTGCACTTTGGGATAAAAGGGTGACAGACGAAACTACGACAAAAACGCTGCAGAAACTGCTAACAAGTTGAACACCAGCCCTGCATAAATCACCAACGCACAGCTGTTCACACTCAAGGGTATAAACTTCACACATTATTCCCATTGTGAAGCACACAGACCCAACACCGTCAAAAATTACACACAAGCATTACACAAATTACACTCAAGAGTACTAACGGCAAATACTGTAAAGTGGCACTGGATCTCAATCAACCTAATACTTTTGTTCATACACAAAACAGGATTCCCGAACCTATTTTCCAAGACAATTCAAGGCCATTTCCTCCAAGAATTCCAACATAATATTAAGGCTACTAACCCACAATCTATCACTATATCATACTATAAAAGCAGCCAGTTCTTCTACCAACCAAAAACATTTAAGCCGACAAGTGTACGTGACAATGAGCAACCTATCGCGGTTGCTGTCAACTTTTAACCCGTTTCTGTCGGACGTCTGACTGGCTAAATTCCAAACTTTTCAAGGCCTTCTTCTTATTTTCAAAAACAATTCAAGGACTTTTTGAGTGTTTAAATGTTAAGTCTGTTTTAAGGCCAGCCTTGAGTTCACAGCTAGTACAGCAACCCTGACATAAATGACAAATAATAATTCTACAAATTAACGACTTCTGCAAATCACTCAGCAATAATTGGTTGCTTATTAAACATAAACACAAACATATATTAAAACTGAAATTATTTCCAACAAAGGTGCAGTAAGAAATAATGCCTCTTACAGTGCTTTCTCATATTACAGCAAAAGCTACAACTGAACAAGTTAACACTAAAATGTACCGCTATCATTTCATTATGAAAAATCAAGTACATTTTCACTAACAGTGCAATAAGCAATATATGCAATACCAAATCAAAACAAAACCGAAACCTAACCAAACCCAGCATTCAATCAGTAATAACATAATCATTAACAAATCACAGTTTCAGTGCTCGTTACTGAAAAGCACACTACGCGAGGGTCATTTCAAAAGAAAAACACAAAATGTGTAATTGTGTATTGAATTAACCGAGACAAAAATTTGAAACACTCTGCAGTTATTTAGTGACTAAAATACCAGCTAATAACTGAAATTTTTAGTAAGCATTTCATAGTTCAGTTGCAAAGACACTATTGACACAAGTAGAAAATACTATGCCCAAGACAGGTCAAATTTGTTGGAGATATTTTGCATATTTCATATTCGGTACAAAGGTGATTCAACTATTGTCCAAAGCATTAAACAGTCCATCCATAAATAAATTTAGATTAAAAGTTAACTTCCTATGCAATGTGAATTCTAAATTACTATTTGTAGAATAACCCTCACAATACAAAACACCGGCAAAATGACTGCAAATGATCAATACTGCATGACACTAAAAAGCTGCTATGCTCTCTGGAATATGACTACGTAACAACATAAGGAAAATGTGAAACTGCAAAGCCAGTGCAAAGTAATAAATAAATTATCTAACAATATCACATACTGGCCTGTCTGACAGAGCCGACAGTCTACCTTGCCACAAAGCATGGCAAGAAAACAAAAGGTGGGTGTGGATGGCATACTAGTGTTGAACGCAAATTGTTTACGTTACCCGATGTTAAAATTTCAATCAGCTGCCAAACTGTGGCCATGGCGACTGCTAGTAAAGCACGAGCCAAATACGTATAAACTGTGCCTTAAGCATAAGCTGGTGCTCACCTTTCCATCAGCTGACTGCAAAACTGCTACTATACTGCATGAAACATTATTAGGCTGAGAAAATGCCATAAAACTCTCTCTTTCATTCTCTCCTCACCATCAACATTCCGCAAAGACTGTCAACTGTGACCTGACACGTGGCTTGCCACTTCCGGTAACGAATTCCTGCACTTTTTCAGAAGAAAAATTACTCAAATTTTACAGGAAAACTTTCTGCATCAACATAAGGGGAACAAAAATAATTGCATTAACTACTGCTGGAAAAAAAAACACATTTTCACCATCCACCCTGCAACACAAATCCCATGAATTCGCCCGACTCTTGCCCGACTTTTTTTTTACTGTTTTTGAATTTGGCTTATCCCCATTTCCGGAGTCTCCACAAAAAGCGACAACCACGTCACTGGGTGGCTAGCTTCAGTCAACCGAGTTAAGTAGGTTTTGCTCGAATCTCCTCTGCTGCCACCTGCTGACTGGTATTAGCATGACAAAACCGTAGACACTGAATACTCGGAGCAGCATGTGTGCAGAAGTATGTATGCTGAAGATGGTGGAATCGAAGGTTGGCCACTGTGACTTGTGTGCTATCAGCCTCATGTCTAATTACACGCCCAATGTTGCCAACATCCTGCAAAATTAATGGGGAAAAGGGCAAAAACGTAACATGCATTGGTAAGATATATATTGGATGTTAACATAAACGAACTAGCAACTAAACTTTGCATACTCTGTCAAGGGAGAACAGAGTAAAACAACATGGAAGAAAACCAATAAAGCTTAACCCACATAGCAAGACAAGTTAGTTTGGCAAATAGATGGGAGAAATTAAAAGCCTACTGAAGTAAAAATGCATACAAACTAAGTATAGGAATTTGAAGCTATGCAAAACGTGACGTTTTTATGTGCAAAAAATAGGCGGGCACATTACACAAGACAAAATCTGCTTAAAAACGGCCAGTTGCAGTAACTAACAAACGTTCATGAAAGGCTGATGAACCATCACAAAGTTTCAACAATCAAACCATTCGAACATTCAATGAGCAAATAATGTATACGTCTTAACTACGAATAACTCGACTTCAAAAAAAGCTGCATTCGCTGAATAAATAGCCGCTGAATTGGCCACCGGAAAGCTAGACAACATAATATATTAAGCTTCTGTGCAATAAAAATAGAAAGAAACCGTTTGAAAACCCGGAAAAAAACAAACGTGGATAGACAAACACGACGGACGTGTTGTCGGCCGAACGGCGCCGAGCCGAACGAGCCACTGGTCTCAGCACCAGCGGAATGGCAGCGACCGAGGTCGGTCGGCACCTTCCTTGACAAGCGGCTTGTGATACTCGCGGCCTGGCCTCGAGTGGATCTGCATCCAGCAGTGCTCGCAGTAGTACTGGAGGCAGGTGACACTGGCGCAAAAGAATGGTGCAAACTTGCCTCCACAACGTGCACCCTGGCACTCGTCGCACAGCTGGTCGTCCAGCACATACGGCTTCACCTCGACCTGAACACATCGAACAGCCACATGAAAAAGCGTCAGGCATCAATCATTCAGTCAAACTAAAGATGCATAACATGCTGCCAAAAAAGTTAACCAGAGAGCTGGCCAACTTAGTCTGCCTGGCAAAACCAACAACTAAAATCATAAAGATATAAACAAAACAAAACCATAAAACTGATGAGCAAGGAATCCAGTAGCAGGTTTAAAGCCATGAGATCAGTCTAACAGACAGAAACAAACAACAATGGCAGACAGGTGGAGAAAAAGATTTTCTGAATGGTTTAAGTTTTAAGCTCAGAGTGCTGGAGCAATGAAGTGATGGATGGTACCGGAGGGTTCAGCATGCTAAACTGGCATGTTCAAATGAATGTTGATGAGAAGGGAATGAATAATTAAAACGAGGAATTCCGAGTGATAAAGGTATGATATAAATACAACGTATGTAAGTGGCACATTCAACAGTAAATAACTGTCAGATTTGCCATTTCCCAGATTGCACAACCTTTCCAGAAAAATAGCTCCCTGAATTCCTAACTTGGTTCATCTAAATCACAGTTGTAGGAACCAACAAAAAATCAACCATTGCCCGGAAAACCCAAAGTTTTCCTACCAAGACAAATCCCATGGCTTTTTATTAGGGGTGTACCGAATAGTGGTTTTAGACTATTTGGCCGAATAAGAATACGAATACGAATAGCGTTGCTGGCTGAGCATTTTGATGCTGCACCTGCTGTTCTAATATTTAGCACCTCCTTATGTCCCTCGCTAATTACGGCGGTGTCTGCATCCTGCCTAGCCATGACCCTCTCCCCTTCATTCGTCTCCCATAATCAGGCAGTCTGAGCAAGAGCAGCTGGCACTGAGTGAAGTCGGCTGTAGACGTCTCTAGCTCTGCACTGTACAGACGAACTATTTGTATTCGTTCTAACAAAACTATTCGTCCAAATACACTATTTGGAGCACTGAAGCGAATACGAAGCGAATATTCGGTACATCCCTACTTTTTATGTCTACTCAACATCTCAATGATTGTCTTTGAAGTTTGAATTCCCTGATTTATCCAGGTGTCATCGCAATTTTCAAGAAAAGTGGGAACCCTGAACAGTGTAAAAATAAAAACAAGACTTGGTGATTGCCTCACTGACAGTTAAAAATTTATGAAGTTGCCTTCAATGACAATTCACGAATATAAAGGAAAACTAGTTAATGTAAACCATTAACACTCGTAGCCTTTTCCACCCTTTGTGATAATGACAGCAGCTGCTATAGATGACACCACACTGGTTAAAGTGGTAGGGAAAAAACGATAATACTGCAGCCAACAGTGTGAGAAGTCTCTCAAAAATGGATAAAAAAATTCTTTCACATCACACTGGAAAAATCACATGATACTGACAGCAGAAGCTGCATAAAACAACAAACAGTAACGGGATTTAGTTAGAGACATGCAACCACAAGCTAACATACACGTTTGTCAATGTCTCCGTGCTGCAGCTGTACAAATCGTGCACTGATTGCAGCAATGTAGCTCTGCTGGTTCGAGAACGCAACTCGTCCGGCACCTTTCGGATACCTAAGGTCTGGATCAGTATCAATTCCGGCATAGCACACTCCACCATACAGACGATCCATTATCATAGCCAACTCCACTGTAACACAAAAACCGGCTAATCAGATGCAACAAAAAGCCGAGTAACACCATCTGTGGGTTTTTGAATACCAGTACACAAAAATTATCCTCTTTCAGGTTCGTTAACATCAATAATATATTTTAAAGTTAGAAAATAAAGATGCCTCTTAATACAATTACACATTTCACCTTCAATGTATGCATTTCATATGTATGTATATGTATATTCTGTATGTACGGTAAAATCTTTTTAATGACAATATACTAATGCCATTTGGACTGATCCTCCACGTCTCCACAAACAACACTGACAATGATATTATTACATTATCTTGGTTGTTTTGGATTTAATGGCACTTAGAATTTAAATTATAGTTTGGTTTACAACTTGATATTAGTGAGAAAATTGACAAATATTACGCTTTGAAGAAAACAAAATGAGAGAAAAGTTGAGAAAAGCAAATAACTAGAAGATGGGAAATAATACACAACACAATAAACAATAAGCTAACACGATTTTGTTGCTGCTTACGAAACTGGGTCCAGTTTTCACCATGTAATGCAACTGTCTTACCTGCTCGCAGTGGTCTTGGAACACCACCGACGAATATTGTCTTCCGAGGATCGAGCGGCTGAGATCCGTCCATAACGAAGTCCGAATCGCCCAGATTCCACGGCCTGATCTGAACCTGTCACAGTCACACACATACAACAACACAATTAACTATCAAATCCCGCTGCTAAAGTGGCAATGACCGAGATATATCAACATCAATGCTCAAGATCCACCTACACCATTAGTCCTGCTTTATTTCCAAGCTGTTTACAAAGTCAATTAACTGCACTGTCAGAAGATTCACATATTCAAAATCAATCAGTCGATCAATCAATCAACTTCATATAGTCGCCTAAGTTATCAAGATTGACACAAGGTACACTATTGCCAACAGCAGAAAAATTGCTGGACAAGTTGTCAGTTGATACCAGAACAAGCTGACAGATGACGCAGCATCAGGCAGATGGGCTCTTCATACACTTCGGCCAGTGGGGACTATTTGACTCTAATGACGTCTTCTTTACATAAGTTTCTGTCTCTGAAGTGACCTATATTGTGTCAGGTGGGACATTACACTAAATAATCACTCAACTCACTTTACATAAGCTAATGGATAGAACGTGCAGAATTTCTAACGTAATCCATCAAAATCGTGTGGATACCACACAGTAAGTGAAAAAATACCAGACTTTTCCTGACAAAACAAAGAGAAAATTGAAAATAGTAAGTTTTCTTAAGAGTCTAATAATAAATACAAGAGAAATATCAACTTTTCCCCCAACTTTTTTTCTTCCACCCTGACTTTCTCTGACATCCTATAAATTATCCTGACTCATCCAGATTTCCAGAAAACGTGGCAGTTCTGGGTATGTGTGAAAACAACGTGTTATGAAAACACCTACTAGTTTGTCCTTCATCGTTGGGCTGGTAACACACCAGTACATCTTGCCGCCTTCCACAATGCATGCATCAGTCAATGCCTGAACAGACATCTCGTCTTGGAACAGCAGAAAACAATATCCTATGATGCACATACACACGACACAACAACTATGCAGACACATACAAGAAATCCCACATACAGTTTGGTTGGTTAGTCAGTTGGGATTGAACGGCACTTTCAGCATAATCATACCTTAAAATATTACAGTTCAGCTAAACGGTTCATATCTTGAGTTGAAAATATGAGCTACGGAAAGCATAATATATGTGAAAGTCGAGATAACGGAAAGTATCGTTTCCTACTATTTCATATTTGGTGTCAGGATCTGTTAAAGCATGTTTGCAATGATTGCAATGATTACATGCAGGAGCCCGGTTTTATTCTAATGACAGCTGCATATTAACAGAAACTGCCAATTATGAATTACACAACTGACTTATCACAAATCAAAAAAGCGCACAATCTAGTAATATGCAGCAAGTCTACCTTTGGGAGGAAAGTACGATTTGCTTTCGGCTTTATGAGGCCAGTCAACCACAAGTGGACCAAATCGACGAAAAGACACCATTATTTCATCTGCCAAATATACAACAAATACAGTTTAAAGCATTATGACTTGGATATGTACTGTTCATATGAACAAATAACTAACTGCTAAAACCACACCACTTTAGACCAAACCAGACCTTGCTCAACTGAACTGCACATTCCACAAGAAATTAAACTGCATGTTAACTAGCAAGTAACTGTTTTATACAATTCTGTGGTACGATGAACAGGCAAAAACTAAAACTTAGTTACCATTTTCCTCATTTTTGGATGGGGGAATGTTGCAGCATACACAGTCAGCATAAACAATGCTGCTCGTCTCTGAATTTAGAAATCAATCAATCAATCTTCTATTTTTTTTGTGCCAAAACGTTGACCAGAGAGCTGGCCAACTTAGTCTGCCACACATAGGCATAACTAAAACAGAAAGAAATAGAACTAAAACAAAAACTGATGAGCAAATAAATCCAGTAAAGGGTCTAGAGCCAAGAGATCAGTCCTACGGACAGAAACAGACTAAGGTGGAGGATAACATTTTCTGAAAAGGTAGGTTTTGAGCTCAGCATGAAACAGTGTGCAAAAGTGATGGAAGGTAATAGCAGTGTGTAGCATGCTCAGTCTAGATGTCCGTAAATTTTTCAGTGTACTGTCTAAGTCTGGACCAGCCTGCTCTGCCCAGCCAGCCATTGCCTTTGACCAGTCAGGCAAATCATGGCCAAAATTTTACCGTTCATTTAGAGATAAGACAATTAAAACAACCTTCATCAATGTCAGGTGGAAGACCGCCAACAAACACCTTCCGTGAGAACATTTCAGCCAACTGTGCTTGAGCGGCATGAGAGCCAGGTGAAAGCTGTGACGGAGACATGTTAGGAACAGTCTGATCAAGTGAGCTGCTGCTGTTCACCATGTACACGTCTCCAAATGCTCCAAAAGGTGACTTTTCTGCAAACAATTGAACACACCTTCAAATACTAATTCTGCAACAAATATTTTGGCAATTAACGGTAATGACTGCAATAACAGGCCAGAGTATACCCCTGACCAGACTATACTAACCAGTCTAGGTCAGAATAAGGGTTATGGATAGCCGCCACCAACCCTAAACCTAACCCTAATGTAGTCTCTTCCTACATTAAGTAAGCAAAATTTTTATATTGGGGATGTTCTCGGGGGGTACAAAATGGACTAAGCCAGAAATACCACTGGGTATATTCTGGCCTAGGCCATTTTATACCTCCAAGACCACTGTTTGTATAGTATGGGGTACACAGTACAGTCTAGTCAATAGTACATACTGGCACACTGGCATGTTACACCGGTATGCAGAAAGGGCATCCAGTCTATAAAATTACGAAGACCGTTGGGCTTTGTTGATATCTATGGGCACAGTGAAAATTTACAATCCAACTAGGATCTAAAGTGCTTCCTGCGGCAACGATTAAATCCAAAATCTAGTAATGATTCACACCGACTTGTACCTAAGAAATGGACTGTAAAATGGCACAGCAGGCCTACTCTGTTAACTGACAGCCACTACCAAACTAAAACTACAGCTTTCTCCTTCGTATCTACATAATTTACAAAGTCAGGTTTGGCCAAGTTTTAAGCAGTCTTACACAGCATTGGGCTATGCTTTAAGTTTGAATAACAGTTTTGTTTCCCGTATTTGCTCAGAAAACAGGCAGAGAATTTAAATAGTACAATATGCTGCAGATTTCAGTGACTAAGTTACACAGCAGTGGTTTTTAAAAAGCAACGTATGCAGTGAATACCTCTACGCTGTGCTTTGCCAACAACACCTTTCAATTGCTGCACGTTATCAAACAGAAAATGATTTCCCATTTTGTCTGCTGTAAATGCACCACAATAAAAGCATATTAGAGAGCAGCATATCATAAGGAACTTCACCTGCCTCCATAATGGCATAAACTGTGTTGGGGAGAGCATTAAAATATACTCACTCACACTTCTGACTGGAATAAATAAAGAGTATACTGATTCAAAGAGAAGCACTGATGTTAAGCACATACAGCAAAGTATCAGTTATGCAGTTAACAATACCAGTAAGCTAAAAACAATACAGCAGTAAGTATAAAACCATTACCCAGATATTGCTGAACTTCAGGTAATCTTAGAGCATCAGGAATAGCTGCATCACCAGAAAGAAATCGCAGCGTATCGTAACTGGCTGAAGAATCCTAGATACAAGAAAACATACACGATATGAACGAAGGTTCGTTACTCATTAGTTAAACCGGTAGTGACTGTAACATAAAAATGGTTTACAGATGATTCGCGCAAACACACAGGACGATTCGCGCAGGATGATTCGCACAACAGGGGATGATTCGTGCAATTCTATGGATGTTTCGCGCAAGCAAGCTGCTATGTCGCGTTTATTTCAAATTAAGATTTAATTACTTTATTTACCTTACTTACTAGCTATTTGTGTGGGTATTTGCTAGTTGCTGATGTTAATTTAGGCTATATGCATTTATCTATAATAGTAAAACTAACTTTAAAATGTA
>Ga0056116_1000335_pt1 | contig 15696 bp, 12 predicted proteins | sample WorMetOlspDAHAB2_FD_67352 | JGI IMG/M metagenome (GOLD analysis project Ga0056116, IMG submission 67352) | Marine gutless worms symbiont microbial communities from Max Planck institute for Marine Microbiology, Germany - Olavius sp. DAHAB.2 ...
GCATGAATCTCCTTCATCTAACACTCCAAGCTCCATTGTCTATGGCGCATGTTTCTGAAACACCACCCGCTCGTTTTCCAGGTGCTGACCCAGAAAGCAGTTAAAATTAGCATCGTCGCGATCAGGGTAATCGAGGCGGGAGAATATCCGGTAGCGGCTCTCACGTCGCTCGATGGTGCTGCGGAAGATAATCTCGCCGCATTCGATCAGGTTGCGCATCTCCAGGCAGTGGGTCATTTCGTTGGGACTGGCTGCGCACAACCGCATGTTTTGCTTCAAGTAAGCCAACGATTCGATTCCCCGTCGGGCCATCGTCCCGGAACGGTAGGCAATGTTGTAGTCGCTCATCACGTTTTGGATGAAGCTCTGGGCTTCCTGCCAGGCATCGCCATTGTCCCGGGAGTTCACCTGGTTGCAGAATTCGAGCAAGGCATCGTAATCACCGCCTTGGGGTACATGGGCCATTTGTTCTGCATAGGCCACTGCCGATTCGCCTGCCAGATGGCCCATGGTGAGCGCCCCCGGAACCACGCTTTGCGGTATACCTCCGGCTTCGTCCCCGGCGGCGAACAATCCCGGCAGGGAAGTCTGGCACTTGCCGTCAACGATGGGCCCGCCGGCGGCGGCGGCCGAATGTTCGGGCTCCAGGGGCCATAATTCGATTTTGTGTTTGCGAAAATCGATATTGTATTTCTGATTTAAATGGTGGAAGCAGGCGCCCGAGCCCTCATTGGCGATTGCCCAGTGCATATATTCATGGTCCTCTTCGCTGCCCCATGACATGTCGGTGTAAATTGGCCCGCGGCCGGCCTTCAATTCACCCATGAAGGTCTTATCGGTACCAAAGGGCGTGGCCGGTCCCTGCCATTGGCTCATATCGTGGTTGCGGGGCCGGATCACCTCGTCCAGGCCATTCATACCGATACCGCAGGGCTGGTAGGAGCCGCCGGGCAGGCCGCCGCCGCGCACCAGGTTTTTAGATGACCAGCGCCCGGGGATGGAAACGAACTCCATATTGATCAATTCGGCACCGGCCCTGAACATGGCGGCTTTACCGTCGCCGGTCAAAGCCGGCGGCATGCGCGTGTTAAAGACCAAGCCTGAAAAGGTTTTATAAAGCCGGTTGGGCCGGCCGGCAGCCATGATGACGGCTTTGGCCCGAAATACGTGCAGGTTGCCATCCCGGGTACCATAACCAACCGCTCCCGCGATCTGACCGTCGTGGACCAGAAGGTCGTTGACCATGACCCGGTCCGCAATTTTGACGCCGCGTTGACGTACCTGGTCGGTGAGAACGCGTTTAATATCGCGGCCGTCAAAATGCAGCGTGTTGCGGCAGCTGTGGAGCTGGTATTGCAGGCGGAAATTGCCCGGCAGGGTGGAATCGGCATAGCGCATCTTCATTCCGAAACGCTCTAGGTCCAGAATGCGGTCGTAGGCGGTGGCGGCGATATAGTGGATGATTGCCTTATTGATCAGACCTTTGGCCAGATTTTGGATATGGTCTTCTACCAGATCATCCAGGCTTACCCCCTCGGCCTTTTGAATCTCGGGGAAGTAGGCCCAGATGTGGTCGGTTCCCGTGGCGGTGCAGCCGGAGCGCTGCGGGTTGGATTTATCCACCAGAATGACCCGCTCGTTGAGTTCGCCGGCCCGAATGGCCGCCATGCATCCGGCCAATCCGCCGCCCACCACACATATGTCACAGGTATTTTCGATGATATTTAATTTGGGCATGGGCTTTCTCCCGTGTTAATAGTTATTTATTGCAATCCCATTAAAACTGCGAGGGATATATCTAATCGAGTCTTATCGCAATTATATAACTATTTAATATTTAAGGTATTCTTTCGACTTTAAAATGGACTGAGCGTAGCGACATCAACAAATTTTCAATCTTCAATTCCGGCTGGCCCGGGTTAGGTCTCAGTGACCGATCTTGAAAACGCTGCCGCCTTTTTTAGTGCCTTGGCCTCACCGACGCCGGTTTCTCCATAGTTTGCAGGGGCGGGTACAATGCGCATTTGCAGCGGCAGGCGCAGTCTGACGGCCTCCACGGGGCAGTCCAGAACGCAGGCCCCGCAATACCAGCATTCATCCGGGTATTTGACGGTTGGAACTTCATCCTCCCGAAAGCCGAAAATATCCTGCGGGCAGATATCGTAACAGGTTCCGCAGCAATGACAAAGTTTGTGATCAATTTGGGGTGGCATGTTGTTATTCCTTAGTTCTTGAGTTGTCAGACCGGAATAGGGAAATTTTGTTCATGGTTCCAGGTGTCAGTAAATAAGGTTCAAAGGTTCAAGGTTCAGCGTTCAGGGTTGAAGTGCTCAAGCGTTAAATGAGGGGAGCTTTCAACTTTTGAACTTTCATATGACACTTTATCGATTGACGAATTGTGGGTGTCGCTTCGCTCTGCTGTTTTAATCAAATAAAATAGAAAGAATTCCTTAATTCGACATTCGACATTCGACATTCGTCAATCGACATTCGACATTCGTCAATCGACATGCGACATTCATTATTCGATATTCTGCTGTTCGCTTTTTATAAAGGTCTCCAAACGCTCGATGCCTTCGACAACTTCCGGTTCAGTAGCGCACACCGACAGACGAAGATGACCCTGGCCCAGTTCACCGAATTCGGTGCCCGGCAATGTTACAACTCCCGCTTCTTCGATCAGGCGAATGGCGAAAGCCATGGCGTTGGAACCGTATTGGCTGAAGTTGGGAAACACGTAAAATCCTCCCCCCGGAGCCGTGCAGCTAACACCGGGCAGCGCCTTGATATGGCGATAGAGACGGTCCAATTTGGCGGCAAAATGGCTGCGAATGGCGCCAAGTTCCGCATCGGTACATTTCAGAGCCGCCATTGCGGCGACCTGGCTGATGACGGACGGGCACAGGACAACACAATAATGAAGTTTTTTGACCGTTTGCATGTAGGTCGGCGGACCGGCCACAAAACCGATCCTGAGACCCATCATGAAATGGGATTTGGAAAACCCACCGAAAGTGAAGGTGCGTTGTGCCATGCCCGGAATTGAACCGATACTCAACGGTTTCCCGTCAAAGGCGTAATCCCGGTAAATTTCATCTACCAGTACTAACAGGTCGTGGGTTTGAGCAAATTCGGCCAGGGATTTCAAAACCTTAGGAGACCAGACCACACCCAGTGGATTGTTGGGATTGCAAAACACGATGGCGCGGCTTCCGGGGCCCACAGCGGCATTCAACCGTTCGAAATCGGGTGTGAAATCAGCGGATTCCTCCAGCGGAACCAGGATCGGTTTGGCCCCGCACACCAGGGTGTTCTGGTAATAGGTGCCGTAATGCGGACTTGGAATTATCACTTCATCGCCCGGCTTGAGAATGGACCGCATCACGGTATAAAGCCCCTGTTGAACGCCGCAGGTGACGATGATTGCGTCCTCGGAATCGACCGGCAGGGACCAATCCCGCTCCAACATACCACCGATACCTTCCCGCAACGCTTTCAATCCATAATAGTCGCCATAGCGGGCATACCCATCGGCCGCATTTTCCTGCAAAGCCTGGCGCACCGGTCCCGGCATCACCATGTCGGGATTTCCCGAGGCCAGGTTGGCCAGATCATTGCGTCCTTCCATGGCCTTCCAGATGGCCTCCCGCTGGCTCATGGGAACGGCAGCTACATCCGGATTGATCCTGACGGCATCTGCCTGGTTCATGTCGACTCCCTGATGAATCTTATTAATTTGGTTTTACCGGATCAGAGAAAATTGGCTGTGTCATAAAGAATAATTGATAGCGGTTGAGCCGGATTTGCCGGTTGTCCGGTTTAGCCGTATGTCTGTTTTCGGCGGTCCCCCTGAAGCGTAAAACCCTCATAGCCAGGCAAGAGCAAAACGATACCTGAGATAATTATTTAGCCTAATTTACTTGAGTTTGGTTTTTATGAGTTCCAATAACCTGATAACAGGCAAAACCGGCTTAACGGGTTAACCTGTCTCAAAAAAATATTTCGAAGCATGTCATAGCCGGTCCCTCTGTCCTTGATTTTTAGGTTTGAAAGCTTGGTATGGTTTATAAAATATTATTAATATTTTTGTCAAGCGATTAATGATATTTTTCTGTTGACATTATAGATCATTCGGCTATCATATGCATCATCTACTAAAATGGTGCCGACTTAGGCGACATGACCCGAGTAGAAAAACGATTATGAACAAAGAACAAGCATACGAAGAATTGCGGGTGCGGATCATCACCAACGGTGTCGCCCCCGGGGAGATCCTCAACGAAAAGGATTTGATGGCCCAGCTTGCCATCGGCCGTTCTCCGCTGCGGGAAGTCCTTTTCCGGCTCCAGGAGGAAAATCTGATCAAACCCTTGCCCCGGCTGGGTTACATGGTGACTACCCTGGATATTTTCGAGGTGCGCGAACTGGTTGAGATGCGTCGGGAATTGGAGGGCTTTGCCGGGTATCTTGCGGCCCAGCGTATCTCCGCCGAGCAGTTGGAAGGCCTGCGCACCATCATCCGTCATGCGGAGGCTGAAACCACCGAAACGCAGGACGTATCCAACATTTCGGAATATTTCGATACCCAGTTTCACAGCCTGCTCTACCAGGCGGCCGGAAATCAGAAGCTGGTAAAAATCCTGCAGGACCTGCACATTGTCATGCTCAGAATCTGGTTTCATTTGGGCCTGGATGCCATCGGATTTAGCGATCAGGCTCAGAATCTCTACGAGGTACTGGCAGCCCTGGAGCAGAAAGACCCGGATAAAACGCGTCGTGCTATGGAGGATCATGTCGATCAATATGCGGCGCAAGTTAAGGAAAAATTCTTGTAAAGACATAGGAGCCAAAACCATGATCAGCGGATTCAAATCCAATTGTGTTCCTACTTATCATTTACTGACGCCGGAACAGATTAAATCGATCCACACCGCTACCCTTGAACTGCTGGAAACAGTGGGGGTTGATGTACATCACGACGAGGCTCGGCAACTGCTGGCCGATTCCGGATGCCGGCTCACGGGGGGCCATCGGGTGCGGATTCCCAATTGGCTGGTGGAAACCGCCATCCAAAGCGCTCCGTCCCGTGTCACCATCTACGATCGGCTGGGCAATGAGGCCATGCGTCTTGAGGGTAGACGCGTCCACTATGGTCTGGGTACGGACCTGATTCAAACCTATGATCTGGAAACCGGTCAACTGCGCCCGTCGCGGCTGAAGGATGTGGCAATCGCAGCCCATATTGCCGATTATCTCGAACATATCGATTTTCTCGGTTCCTATGCCCTTCCCGGTGACTCGCCCGCCAACCTCATATACGTGGATTCATTTAAAACCGAACTCGAAAACTCCGTCAAACCGATTTTTTACACCGCGGCCGGACTGGCGGACATCACCTACATCAACGCCATGGCTGCGGCCGTCGTTGGCGGTGAAGCGGTATTGCGCGAAAAACCGATTCACATTCACTATTCCGAACCATTAAGCCCGTTAACCCATAGTTTTGGTGCTGTAGAAAAATTGCTTTACTGCGCCGATCACGGAATTCCCGTCAACTACACCCCGGGAATGATGTCCGGCGCCAGCGTGCCGGTGACTCTGGCGGGAGCCATCACCGTGGGCAACGCCGAAGCTCTCAGCGGCCTGGTGATGCATCAACTGCGGGCCAAAGGCGCACCCATCATCTCCGGGTTCGGCACATCCACCTTGGACATGCGCACATCCACCTGTATCTATGGGTGCCCGGAATACCGTCTGGCGCTTTCAGCCTGCGCCGATCTCTACCATTACTACGGCTTGCCCATGTGGGGCACAGCCGGTGTGAGCGACGCCAACTGCCTGGATCAGCAGGCCGGCATGGAATGGTCGATCTCGATCATGGCGGATGCCATGCACGGCGCCAACCTGGTCCATGACATCGGCTATCTTGGGCAGGGGCTCATCGGCCATCCGGCGGGACTGGTCATGTGCGATGAGATCATCAGCTACGTCAAACGGTTTATGCGCGGATTTGAGCTGGACGATTCCCATATCGGCCTGGATGTAATTCGGGAAGTGGGTCCCGGCGGAGACTTCCTCGCGACCGAACAAACCATGCAGAAGTTCAAAACCGAACACTGGCTGCCGACCCAGTGCAACCGGGATAATCTGGACACCTGGCTCATGAAGGGCGGCAAAGACTGGGCCGAAACGTGTACCGAAAAAGCCCGTGAAATTCTGAAAACCCACACACCGAAACCCTTGAGCGACACGGCTGCTGACACCATGGCCGAAATTCACCGGGAAGCCGAAGCTAAATTGAAGGACCTCAAGTTCAGGACCTAGAAATGAATATTGAAGATTGAATAATGTTGGATATCGCTTCGCTTCTTCATAATAAATTCCCAGATTTTCATTTTCTGACGGGATCAACTTGATGGTTGCTAACGGGCAGTTTGATCTGAGAATATGATGTTGAACATCGAACATCAGTCTATAATTGATGCCAGCGGGACTCTATCATCTGTCGTCTGTCATCTGTCATCTGACACCCGAAACCTGACACCTGAATACTACTCGTAAACGGAAATAACCATGTCGACTCCAAGCACACCGGCTTGCACCCCCAGCTACAATATCCTGAACTCTGGTCAGATCGATCGGATTCATGCCGCAACCCTGGAACTGCTCGAAACCGTCGGCCTAAATATCCGTCATCAAGGGGCAAGGGATATGATGGGCGAAGCCGGCTGTACGGTTCGGGCAGACGGTACCGTTTTAATTCCCGGTCAACTGGTGACAGATGCCATTCACAGCGCACCTGCTTCGGTTAGCATCTACAACCAGCTTGGAAAAAAAGCGCTGCAGCTCGAAGACCGCCGCGCCCATTTCGGGCTTGGGACCGACCTGGCTAAGATTTACGATCTCGAGACAGGGCGACTTCGGGAATCCACCTTAAAAGATGTTCAGAATGCGGTACGCATTGCCGACGCTTTGGCCGAGATTGATTTTATTGCTTCATACGTCATCCCCAACGACTCTTCGCCCAACCTTATTTATCTGGATGTGTTCAAATCCCAGCTTGAATATTCGACGAAACCTATCTTTTTTACCGCTGCCGGATTGGAAGATATTAAGTTGATCAGGGAGATGGCGGCCGTAGTGGCCGGCGGCCGGGACAGATTGCGCCGCAAACCTTTTCTGATCCACTACTGCGAGCCGATTAGCCCGCTGGTCCATAGCGCCGGCGCGGTAGAAAAACTGTTATTCTGTGCGGACCACCAGATCCCCGTCACCTATACGCCGGGTATGATGTCCGGCGCCACCGGGCCGGTCACACTGGCAGGTGCGCTGGCCTTGGGCAATGCCGAAGCGTTGAGCGGTCTTGTCATGCACCAGCTTCGATCAAAAGGGGCTCCCATCATCTCAGGCATTGGGATGGCAGTGATGGACATGGCCCGGGCGACCTGTATCTACGGTTGTCCTGAGTATCGCCTGATTCTTTCGGCCAGTGCCGATTTGTACCACCACTATGGCGTTCCAATGTGGGGAACTGCCGGGACCACGGATGCCAATTGTCTGGATCTGCAGGCCGGTATGGAATGGGGGGGCTCCCTGTTGCAAAATGCCCTGGCCGGTGTAAATTTGATTCACGATGTCGGCTACATGGGACAGGGGCTGGTCGGGCATCCGGCTGCCCTGGTGGTGTGTGATGAGATGATCAGCTATACCCGGCGGTTTATGCGTGGTTTTGAAATAGATGACAAACACTTTGATCTGGACACCATCCGTCAGGTCGGTGCCGCGGGCAGTTTCCTGTCCGCCCCGCAAACCGCACGAACGTTCAGATCGGAACACTGGTATCCCAACCTGTGCAATCGGGATTCCGTCGGTTTATGGGCCAAAAACGGCAGCCCGGATATGGCACAGCTGGCGGTTGAAAAAACCCGGGATATTATACGCGACCACGTGAGCGGCGCATTATCCGACTCCGTGCAGAACGAACTGAACCGCATTCGGTTGCGGGCGAAAAAGGAATTAGGGCTTTAGAATAGCCTTCACCGCAAAGGCGCTGAGTACACAGAGAATTTATTATATTTTCTACTTTTCGTTGAGAGATCGGAAAACAAAGATTAACATGCTTTCGTATATATAGTCTGGTTCTTGATTTACTGATGATGATGGCAATATAAAATAGATAGAATACCATAAATATTCAATATTCAATCTTCAATTCCAAAAGGCAAATTATGCAAAAGGTAGTCTGGGGAGCCCCTTCCTTCTGGATCGAGCGATTCCCGCTCTACTGGGGGATCGATCAAGGCTATTTTGCCAAGCAGGGTATCGATCTTGAGATTTGGTATTCATACGGCGGACCGGAACTGGCCCGGGCCGTCAACGGCGGAACCATCCACATCGGCGAAATGGGTTTGCCACCTTTCGTGACCGCTTATCGGCAGGGAATGGCCGCCCGCATTATCGGCAGCAGTGTAATTCAGCAGTTGGACCACTATCTGGCTGCCCGGCCGGACATCGACTCTGTTGATGGACTTGCCGGCGGCCGCATTGGTATTCTGTCGGCCGGCAGCTGCGACGAATACTTTATCCGTAAAATGCTCATCGCCCATGACATTGATCCCGATGGCGATGTCGAGTTGGTGCCGCTGGGCAAAGACTATGGCAAGCTTGATTTATTTGTCGACAAGCGCGTGGACGCGGCTTTTGTGGTGGAGCCCCAGTTGGCCCATGGTGAGGAAGATGGTTTAGTGAGGGTCATCGATCGAGTGGCCGATTACTACCCCCGGTATCAGTGGGGTATTATCCTGGCCAGCGACGCCTGGCTGCAGCATCAGGCGGACCTCCTCGCAAGGCTCATGCATGGGTTTCGCCGGGCCTGCCGATCGATTAAAGACCGGCCCGGGCAAACAAACGGGCTTGGCAGCCGCGTGTTCGGGGTGACCCCTGAAGTATTTGAACATGCGCTGCTGCGGGATTTGCCGCGCTGGGAAATTGACGCCCGCCTGGATATTGCCGGCCTGCAAAGTGCGCTGAAGGTCCAGCAGACGATGGGGCTGCTCAGGGAGGATCTTTCCCTGACTGAGATGATTTGCCAATTGTGAGAGGACGGATGACAGATGACAGATGACAGAGGACAGAGGACAGATGACAGAAGACAGAAGACGGAAGACGGAGGACAGAAGGCAGAGATCAGAAGACAGATGAAAGAGGACAGGGGACACAATACCTAAAAGTTATTGGTTATTAGTGTCAGGAGACAGGCATTCGAAGGCTGATGGCAGGAGACAGATGACAGATTCTGAAAACGAATTCGATTTATGGCAGCGGCCTTCTTTAAGCCTGCTTTCCCAGCCACAGTTGGACCGGATCTATGGGGCAGCCTTAGAGGTGCTGGCCCGGATGGGCGGTGAATTTCATGATCCAAAGGCAGTGGCCCTGCTGGCTGATGCCGGTTCCCGGGTGGACAATGATAGACGGGTGCGAATACCCGATACGCTGGTGGACCAGGCCTTGCAAAGCACACCCCGGCAAATCGTCATGCACGGCCGCGACGGGCTGGCAAAGTTGTTCCTGAAAGGCCGCAATACCTATTTTGGTCCCGGCTCCGATACGCCCTACACCCTTGATCCCATCAGCCGCGAGCGCCGACCTGCAGTACTGGACGACGTGGCCCGGGCGGCCCGGGTGGTTGACGCGTTGCCGGAGCTCGACTTCAGCATGTGCTTCGGTCTGGCCGGCGATGTACCGCAACCGGTATCGGACCTTCACCATTTCGCGGCCATGGTTCGCAACACCGGTAAACCCCTTATCGTGACGGCCTGGGATTTAGCAGGTCTGCGGAACATCCACCGCATGATGGAATTAGTGGCCGGCGATAAAACAACTTTGGCTGAACGGCCATTTGTAGTCGTATTTCTGATGGCGATCAGTCCCCTGCGGTTTCCGGCGGAATCTTTGCAGAAACTGATGTACTGCGCTGAACACGGCATTCCCTGCATCTGGACCTCGGGTTGTCCGGCAGCCGGCGCTACGGCACCGATATTTCCAGCGGGTTCCCTGGTGGTGGCTTTAGCCGAGTTTCTGGCCGGCCTGGTGGTGGCCCAGTTGACACGGCCCGGAGCAGCGCTGATCGTGGGCTCAGCCTTCGGGGCTCTCGACATGGCCACGGGTGCGAGGCCCTATGCCGCTCCTGAGCAGGATTTCGGGCATTTGGCCCAGGCGGAAGTGGCCCGCTTTCTTCAACTGCCGTCATGGGGCAACGGAGGCTGCAGCGATTCCAACACCCTTGACGAGCAGGCCACCTTCGAAGCCGGGCGTAAACTCATGCTGTCAGCCCTGGCCGGAAATAACCTTATCCACGACCTGGGGTATTTGGACAACGGGATGACATCGTCACTGGAGCTGTTGACAATCTGCAACGAGATGGTCAGCCAGATTCGGCGTTTTTTGAAAGGCATACCGGTAACGCCCGAAACACTGGCAGTCGATACCATTGCAGCCATCGGACCGGGCAACCACTACCTGACCCACCCTCAGACCAAAGCTCATCATCGTCAGCAGATCTGGATGCCGGAATTGTTCAGCCGCAAAAGCTATGATACCTGGCAGTCCGAAGGCGGATCGACCCTGCGTCAGCGAGCGCGGGACAAGCTGCTCAAAATTCTGGAAATCCACCAACCTGAACCGCTGCCGCCGGAGGTTTTGCGGGAGATGGATGCCATGCTGGAGGCCGCGGACAGACAACGGAAATCGGAAGTCGGAATGCGGAAATCGGAAAAGGGCAAAGGGCGTGAAGCATAGTGCTAAGGTAGAAGACAGATGACGGAATACAGAGGACCGAAGATTGAGGCCAAAGAACTGATTCCGTGGTTCTAATCTACTGAGCGACCAGTCTCAACAGCGATCCGTAGAATGTCGAATTTCATAGTAGTGTAGTCCACCAGTCTTAAGCTTCCTTTCGAGAGCACTAGAATCTAACCAGGGTCTAACGGTCTATTTTAAAAAAGACTTCGCGAAGCGATACCATAAATACTCAATTTTCAATCGTCAATCTTCAATTCCGGCTTGTCCGGATTGGGAGTATACCATGACCTCTCGCATTTCATTGCCCACCACCTTTGCCGGATTTCCGGCCTGTGACGATCGGACCCACTCCGGTGCTCACATCGCCGTCATTGGTGTGCCGTACCTGTCTCCGTATCCGGTGGAAAAATCATACGATTCTAGAAATGCTGTTTCAACGATACGACACGCGTCGTTGACTTACCAGAAAATAGATCATTTCGATTTTGATTTCGGCGGCCGGCTGCTGGGGGAGTCGTCCATCCATTGCGTGGATTGCGGTGATATTATCCGCGGGACCGAATCTTTTGAGGCCTACTCGCGAATCATAACGGAGGCCGTTATGAAACTACTCGGACAGGGTGCGGTTCCGATCGTGATCGGGGGCGACCACAGGACCACCATTCCGGTTTTGAGGGCCTACGAAACTGTCGAAGATCTGTGCGTCGTTCAGATTGACGCCCACCTGGACTGGGTGAGTGAACGCAACGATATTAAAGATGGCTTCAGCAGTCCCATGCGCAGAGCTTCCGAGATGTCGTGGGTGTCCGGCGTGGTCCAGATCGGGCTGCGCGGCCAGGGAAGCGCCCGCCAAAAAGAAGTCGATGACGCCGCCGCCTGCAGCAAATGTCTCCTGATCAAGGCCGAAGAACTTCATGAGCAAGGTGTTCCCGGCATACTAAATCGCATCCCGGACGCACGCAATTATTATCTGACGGTCGATGCCGACGGGCTCGATCCCTCCATCGCACCGGGGGTTGCCTATCCGACACCCGGCGGTGTTACCTATTATCAGCTTTTTAATTTGATGCGGGGACTGGCCGGCAAAGGGGCCTTGCTGGGCATGGATTTTGTGGAGGTGGTGCCTGAATATGATGTGGCGAAGATCACGTCTCTTTTTGCCGCCCGTCAAATATTGAATTTTATTGGCCTTGCTGCTCGCAGCGGTCAATTTTCTCACTGACGATTCGTCCTGCCTGCATGACCATCCGGATGCGGGACAGGGAAGTGATATCTTTCAAGGGATCGCCGTCAACGAAAACCAGATCGGCCTGTTTGCCGGCTTGGATCGAACCGATCCGATCTTGCATGCCCAGCACCCGGGCCGCGGTACGCGTTGCCGCGGCGATGGCCTGCATAGCGGTCACACCGCCCGACATCATAGCGTCCAGTTCCTGCCACAGACAACCAAAACCGGTGTACGGCAAACCGGCATCGTTGCCGGCCACCACTCGTACACCGGCAGATAAGAATCCCTTCAGGGCTTCCAGCTTGGATTCGATGACCCCGGGCAGCAATTTCAGCCGTTGCTGTTCAGTGGGTTCCAACCCTTCGGCTGCAGCCTTTTTTTGCAGATGGCTGAGGGCATCCCTGTAAAGCTGGATGGTGGGGGTTACGCAGATCCCGGCATGCGCCATACGCTGGGCCAGTTCCGGCTCGAAGCGCAGAGAACCGTCCGGCAGTTCAAAGCAGGCGTGTTCAATTTGATCCACTCCTGTTTCGAGGGCGTTGACGATGCCCGGAATGCCGCGGCAATGGACCGTTACGGGCACGTCCAACTGGTGGGCTGCCGACACTGCAGCAGCGAGCTCTTTCCGACTATAAGTAGCAAGGGCCGGATGGGTGCCCGGAGTTCCACCGCCGGTTCCGATCATCTTGATAAAATCGGCTCCATCGGCAATCCGCCGGCCAACTGCACGGGCAATTTCAGCTGGCCCGTCGGCAACACCGCCCAGGAAGTGGGCATGCCCGCCGGTCATGGTCAGCGGCGGGCCGCATAGGATAAGTCGGGGACCTTTGAGGATTCCTCGTGTGACGGCTTTACGCAGCGCAAACAGCACCCCGTTCTGGTCACCGCAGTCCCGAACGGTTGTGACACCGCTTAACAACTCCCGGCGCATGTTGCGGACTGCTGTGAGCAGGGCCATTTCATCGGATTGCTTTAGATAAAAGGGCTGCCCCCCGGACGGCACGCACAGATGGGCGTGGCAGTTGATCAGACCCGGGATGAGCGTCTGTTGTGGAAAAGAAAAAACCGCTGTGTTCGTTGGTATAGACGGCAGATCAACCCGGGCGCCCCAGGATCGAATCTTTTGGCCTTCCACCAGAACATAGCCGTCGGGTATCACCCGACCCATGTCCACGTCTACAACCGCACCGGCTTCAAGGAGTGTCGGCATGTTTACATCCTATGTTGAATTCTCGGTTCACGGAGCCATGCTGCGCTTAAATGGCACTGCCTGCGATATGAAGCCGGAATGATGGAGTAATGGAGTGTTGGAGTGATGGGAAAAAACGGAGCACGGAGTATGAACAGTGTCTTATAGCCTATCGCACCATGTTATTTTGCACGGTGAAAGTGACTGGGCAAAAACAAATTCAGGGTGGTGTTTCTAAATTAAATAACGATCAGAACATTCCTGGAAATTTTTTTTCATTACTCCAATACTCCTACTCTCCAGTACTCCAATGGTTTAATTCCAGAACCACCGCTCGTAGGGTCAAGCAACTCATACTCTTTGGACTCGGGTTCATTGCTTGCTCCCGTCACGCTTCACTGCGTGCCATGCGTCGCTCCAGCCACTGGACGCCGAAGGAGAGCATCATACACATGACCAGATACATGGCGGTGACGGTGAGCCATATTTCGATGGTCACATAGGTCGCGGCCATCACCTGCATGGCCTGGAACGTCAGTTCCTGGATCGAAATAACCGACACGATGGCTGAATATTTCAAGGTGTTGATAAACTCGTTGGCCAGCGGCGGCAGTACTCGTTTTAGTGCCTGGGGCAAAATGATATCGGTCATCTGCTGGCGCCAGGAAAGCCCGAGGGCATAGGAAGCCTCCCACTGGCCTCTGGAAATAGACTGGATGCCGGAGCGTACGATTTCGGTAATATAGGCACCCTGAAACACCGCCACGGTGAACATGCCGGAAAGAAAAGCCGTAAAAAGATCCGGCGAGGAGCAGATATAGCTGAGTATCTTCTGGGTGCCGGGGCTGCGCGAGCGGATAAACTCTTCCACCCCCAGCAGGGGAATGATCTGATCGCTGACGAAAAAGTAAAAAATGAAAATCAGCACCAAAGGGGGAACATTGCGGATCAATTCCACATAGCTGCGCCCCACCAGGCGATTGAACAGCCGGGGGGTGGTGCGCATGATTCCGGTGATAAAACCGAATATCATGGCCAGCAGAGTTGACCAGACGGTTAGGCGGATGGTGGTCAATAAACCCTGCACCAGAACATTGGCCTTCCAGCGGCCTTCGCCTTCGTCAAAGAAAAACAGGTATTGGGGGATGATCGACCAGTTCCATTTGTAATTGAGTTTCATGGTCAACCGGTAGACGATGTAGGCTGCAAACAGCAAAATCAGGGCCGTCACCACAACATCCAATTTGGTAATACGAATTTTTCGCCGGTACACGATGAATCCCCTAAGCCGGACGAGCCGGAAATGAAATAGGTTTCAGGTGTCAGGTTTCGGGTGTCAGGGCGAATAATTTAAGAATTGTGAATTTGGGAATTTAGGGATTAAAGGTATTCTGTCGATCTAATTTCTGAATCTTTGAATTCCTCAAATCCTTAAATTCCAAATCCCTCAATTCATGCTTGCTGACACCTGAACACCGACACCTTCAGTTTATTCCACCAGGTGAGCCCAATCCCGGGTCCCGAACCAGTAATGATGCTTTTCCTGGAGCCACCCCTGGTCGCGCTTGGTCTGGATCCAACCATTAAAAAAGACCATGGTGTCGAAATCACCCTTACGCAACGCAAATGCAATGGGTTCTTTGGTGAAGTTATCCCTCATGGGCATAAAGAGCGTGTCCGGGTAGTTGGCGGCTTCAAAAGCCGGCCGCGGGGCTGATCCGACCACGGCGTGCACATTGCCGTTGCGCAGTTCCTGGTAAGACTGAGCCTGGTCTTCAAATAGGCGTAATTTGGCTTTAGGCATGAATTTTTTGGCAGCCATAACCGCCGTAGTTCCCATTTTAATAGCCAGTTCGACATCCGGTTTGTTGAAATCCTCAAGCGAATTAAAGCCGGCCGCTTTTTTCTTGCTGGCCACCATAGACATGCCCGAGTAGTCATACGGGATGGTAAAATTAACTTTCAATGCCCGTTTGGTGCGAATTCCCATGCCACCGATCAGTACGTCGAACTTACCGGTTAACAGGGCCGGAATAATGCCGGCCCATTTGGTGGGCACGAATTCAACCTTGACGCCCATGTCTTCGGCCAGTTGCGTTGCGACATCGATTTCAAATCCCACGAATTTGCCGGTTTTGTCCTTCATGGCCCAGGGAACAAACGTATCCATGCCGACGCGCATCACACCGCGTTTCATGATCTGCTCCAGGGTGCTTTCCTTGGATAGCTGCATTTGAAGTTTTCCGGCAAAGGCACTACCAACCATTCCAAATCCAAGCAACACAATTAATACTGTCAACAGCATCTGTTTTCTCATCATTTTTTCCTCCTTAGTTTTAGGTGTTTTGAGTTAGATAAGGAATCACTACCAGCGCAGCGGCTCCGGCAGGGTCTCCTTAAATGGATTTTGAAAATTGATAATCGCATACAGTAAATTTTGGATTTTAGATTTTGGATTGGCGGTATCGCTTCGCTCTAT
>Ga0056116_1000337_pt1 | contig 15654 bp, 12 predicted proteins | sample WorMetOlspDAHAB2_FD_67352 | JGI IMG/M metagenome (GOLD analysis project Ga0056116, IMG submission 67352) | Marine gutless worms symbiont microbial communities from Max Planck institute for Marine Microbiology, Germany - Olavius sp. DAHAB.2 ...
TTCTTAACATTACCTTTCACATACTTTTGTGCCTGAATCAGCACGGCCCCATCCCCACATGCGCGGGGCCCAAGGAAAAGGGTCTCGCTTGCTTCTCCAGGAGGCCGACACTGATTACAAAATGGTCCTGTCGTCGACTACGACTGTTCAGTTACTGTTAAATATTCCACACTGATCATAAAACTACAATGCAAAAGTCACGTGTGTCATTTCAAATGCTAACGCCCAAAAACAATAACGAAAAATATTATAACTATAGTGCATTATTTTTTCCCAATACGCAGAACTACAAAACGTATTACATTTACATCTCTCGTATTCAACAGGCAAAAAATCCCGTCATTTCAAAAACATCAGTGGAACGAAATCTGCATCTAATGTGCGAGAAAGCATTTTTTCAAAAGCATCGTGAAAAACCATAAACCAGCAAAAATCATACAAAATATGTTTAGCAACTTAATTAAATACAGACAAGGTACTATTTATACAGCTGACCAATATATATGAAAAATATGGTCAAGTTTGTGCAGTGAACCTTAAAAATTGGCGAGTGCAGTAACAATGTCAGGTGAACACTGGAAGTCAAGATTCTTCATATACAAGTCACTGCCACCGACACACAATGGACCGATTTCCCAATTTATGCAACTTATTATCAAATTACACGCGAATCATCTGCATTTTTCTGGCTGACAGAAGGTCTTGTCTGGTACAGCTTCTTCTTCATTAATGCGAAAGTTTTAACTGCATTATAGAAAAAGTACAATATTATGATGCCATAAAATTTTAATTTGACCGGCTTAATTGTGTATAAAATGTCTACAATCAACAATCGACAGAAATTTACGCTGTGCGTGTTTGATCCAATGCATGAAATATCTACAGTTACTCCACATATCTGCATAATGAGTGCACATATTAAGAACAAGGTTGCTACCTTCCTACACAGAAAATTTGGAGTCTCCAGGCAAATTTTGTGAGTGAGTTAGTAGTTGGTTAACAGCACATCAGCACAAAACAGGCTATTTAGTGCTATTATGAGTTAGAAGATCTCACAATGTTCTAGCACTCTACAGTAATGAAAATAGATTATTAAACCAGTATAAAATAAAAAAGAAACAATTATAACATGGGTATCTTTAATAATACGAATACCATTCGTATTATGAAACAAGTCTTTCAATGTATTGGAAAAGTGATGTTGATGACGAAGATGGTTGAACAGTGGACACTATGAGAATTAATGTTCCCTCTAAGCTGAGTGGCCGCACATCGCAAAAAAGATCATAAATCCAATTATGTGTTTTGCAGATAATATAGTGCAAGTGGAATGAAATTAGATCCAAGTTCGAATTTACCCCTAATGGATTATTTGTCATCAAACCCAAGTAAGCAAAACAATAACATTTAACAATTACAAATAGCCTACAAAATTTTCCAAGACAAGACAAATCCAACAGGAACTCTGCTTTGTTCCCCACTTTCCACTCACCGCCTTCAAATATCACTTATCGAGGTTTGCAAATTTTTGCAGAAAAAAGTGGCAGCGTCGAACGACATCGATCCATCACCAAGTGACAGACAGCCTAAACGACACTGAGCCTGACAGCCACTACGGTGTCAGCATCAGAGGTACGAAGACAGCGAGCTATGACGATCTCGGCTGGACGATGCAGCAGCCGGTCTGTGATCCGCATCACTGCAACCATTCAGATGAGGTGCAGACAAAACACTTTCATCTCCACTTACTGACGAACCGCAACTGAAAGTAAACACACCAACACGCAGTGCTGAATCTTACGCCAACGTATGATCTATTGTAACAATGACATTGGCGGATATAGTGTGGACAGAGGGACATGTCCCCCCTTACTTTTTGAATTGGTGGGGACAACAAATGTTTGACAGGAAGCATAACATACGGAATATCGAAAGTAGCCGTCCATCAACTTCTGCGCTCAGCCAGTTGACATCATCTTACAGTGCCACTTTACCGGCTAAGCACGTTCGGGCATCGGGTCTTTTCGGCTGCCAGTCCAACTTCGTGGAACTCTTTGCCGGATCGTCTCCGTGGTCCAACACTTGAGTTCCGACAGTTTTAGAAAACAAATTAAAACGGAATTATTTGCAATCTTCTTAAAGTTACTTAGCACAGTAGAGATGCTTCATGATTCTGTGCTATATAAATAAATTCACGACTGACAACGACACAATACTGGCAGTAACTGCAAAATCTGAAGAATAAAACTTGATTATGCGGTCGTCATAATTTTTGTCATCATCAATGTTTTGATACATATCTTGGTTCATGTATATTTTGTAACTGTGCGCGGATGTGCTGCTTTACGAGTGGTAAAAATTGAAGATGATGTTAACCGATTTACACTTAACCCACAGTACTTAAAATCAATCAAAATTCAATGTTCCACCGTCATACCTCAGCGGAGGTGCACTGGGCAGAGTGGTAGACTGGCAACCGTTGGCTTTGTCACCGACATTTCCTTTAATGCAGACTATTTCGGACGAGTTCTCTAGCACTGACCCCACGTAGACTGCACCCGGACTGAGAGCAGGACCCAGCAGGTGGACGCCCATCACGTTGACGAATGTCTTCTGATCGACTCTGGCAACACGAAAAATGACAAAAAAAACGTGGATTGACAGAGCGGGGTTTAACGGCACTTTCAGCACAATGAGGCTATATCATGCCTTACAAATTATAGTTAGGTTAAAATGTTGATATCAGTGAGACAGTTATAATATTTTGTTTACGAAAATATAAAAAGTGTAAAAGTTGAAAGCAGCCACAAACGAAGATTGGTAACTACTGTCACTGGCAAACTTGAGACACTCTACTCAAATGAAGGGTGTCTAAAGCTTATTCACAGTTCTGTGAAATGGACGAAACCTTTGTGCACATGCTGTCTAATAATAACCACGTATTGTGGTGCTCAGTTTAAAAGACCGAGTTGCCTCTGTTTGCTCTCTGCGGCCGAAAATACATAGTAAAATAACTCATATCAAAGAGTGCTGATCTTAATAGTACACATTTTCTAATCAGGTTGTTATTCAAAAACAGCTACTGATTCCTCCTACTGTAATTTTGTCAGTATTCAGTTTTTGTAACCAATGTTGAGCTATTTTATGCAAATTACTTGTGTCAGAAAAGCCGTCTATTGAATGAATTTCTTACATTACTTTATTTTGTTGGCTATTCAGGAGATAATGAATAGGATGATTGTGATGAACAACTCATGTCTGATGCACAATCAGATACAGATACTCACGGTGGTGCAGCACTGTCGCTGTTACGGTCGGTAATGTGCATCACTTGAACCGAGTTGTAGTGAATTGTATACAGAAATGGTTCGCGGTACACTGCAAGCAACAACCACGAACATCAGTCAGTTGCATTCGGATAGGTAGTTAGCAAGATCATTTCTATGGCACGTAATAACAAAAATCACCTAGTGCCACAAAATCGTTAACTAAAAATGTTCAGAGCAGGCGTCTGAATTCTGAACAGCTCAGATCCCGTGCTCATAACATCGGTTGTAAACTGTTCTGTAGAAACTTTTGTCGCCGAAAGTGTTGCGTGTGCACGAAAATCACACATCCTGTCAGACGCTGATCTAAGCCGAGACAAGATGAATCAACCACACCATTCACAGAGGTAATGACGTTAGTCACATCAGCAAAGTTAACTTAACCTATAGCAAGAACAGCTGCTGTCAGGATGGGTAACCTCTAGCAGGTGCACCAGCCCAGTATTCAGACAGGCCACTCAGCCTGGCATCCTTGGTGGGTTGGCACAGAAATGGCGAGTTCTGCATAACTGTAATCCCTGTTGGAAGAACTGCTGCTGACGTACTGGCTGATGTCGGACATGACATGGTCGCTGAATTCGGTGTGACCATTGTATAAGGATAAGCTCGCTGTATGACAAAAAACTGGAAGAAAAGTCACATCGATACCAAACAGAAAACTTAACTCACAAACATAAATAGACTGCACTGTTTATAGAATCGAAACTTTAGATCAGCCCTTAAAACCCTAAAAACATATCAAGAAGAAAGTGATCGAGAGAATGCATACACCAACAGTATCAACACTGCTTCAGTGTAATGTTTGAAGGCATTTTAGTTACGCTGAGTTTATGCCGACTAATTTTACTTACTGAAAGCCAATGGAAGTCCAGTCCATCGGATGTTGTGCTTTCGACTTCGGCGACCACACGAGTCAACAAACACGCCAAACTCTAAATTCACACGACATATTTGCTGCACAGCCGACACTACCTTATAAAAAATCAATGACCTCGTTGTATATCCAAAAATACTTCACAACTGCGTGTTCATATATTTCTTTAGAAAACTGTCAGCACATGTGAACAACCAGGATAATCACAAAAAGACTTAAGAATTACTCATTCTGTCTTACATCACATGGACGGAGGCAGTAAAAATATGGGAAATATGCAGCCCCGATTAGTTTTAAAACTTGCAATAAAAATGACTGCACGGTGTACAGATGCACAGAACAGCCACGCAATAGAACTGCAGCTAAAGAGATGTAATGGTGATTGAAAAAATTTACCAGAAAAAAAACCATATACATAGTAGCTGACATAAATAGCAACATCATAAGTTCAATGGGACAGCTCGGCTTTTAGATGACATTTGAAAGCTAAAACCATAGTGTAAATATATTAGCATGAGTTGCGTGACGCAGCAAAAAATGCCTGCTAGTATACATTGAAAAATAACGTGGCACACTCTACTCAATGGTATTGTCTTGGTATGATTAAGAGCCTGTCTGTTGAGCCGTCATTGTTTTTTCACCTATGCCCGGTAAATAACGTTGCGAGTTTCTCACAGTATCGCGGCAATACACCGCGCGGTGCACCACATAAAAAGGGTCGTGGCACCCTGCGGTACAGGTAATCTTTATGCTGTGGCTACAGTTGCTGACAGTCAGCTCTCCACAGACCTGTGATCATGTTCTGGTTTATACACACACAGTCAAGACAGCACTGGTATTAGAAGTGAATCAACAAACCGTCAAAACACAGCAACAACTCATCAGTCGAGCGATGTCCGGACGAAACAGGAAACACTGCGACTGGATACACGTTGTACTGGGCAGCACCAAAGATTGCGAATGCCAGCGAACGGTCCGTCTTGTCCAGAAATTCTAACATCACAAATAAATAAACGTGTACAAAAGTAAAATATACATTTATGCATGCAGTACATACGTACATACAGATACATACATCATATATAATATTTTTGGTGGTCAAATTCAACCTCCATAATGATATATCCAACTACTGTAATTAAGCAATATAAGGTAGCATTCAATATATGAAATGAGGGTAAGATGCTAGCTAAGACAAAAGAAATTTTGGTGGCCACAGTTTTGTTCTATAAAAGACATGATGAAGCAAAATGTAGAAACAGTAAACAAACTCTTATCTGTAATCCTTACTGATACACTGTTATCAAATCAAAACAAAATGCATTTTTATGTGTCAAAAAATTGACCCAGAGAGCCAGATGGCAAACTTAGTCTGATACTGTCAGATGGCCTTACATGAGAGTCGAGGGATTTGGGGGTCCAGGTTATGTTGAGAATAAAAGTGCTTCTCTTTCTTCAACCTTACACAAAAACTGCAAACGACACTTCAGATGATTACGCATTACACTATCATCGTGAAGCGACTACTCGCAAGTTCGTGACAGGAGGGTCATTAATGCACGACAGATCTGTTCACCGGCAACAGTAAATCGGTTGAAGTTGATGATGTGGAATTTGTCGGAGGCAAAAACGACACCCTTGTCGACGAAGGTGATGCAACTCGACGGCTTAAGCACCGGTATCTCCTTTAATACATGCAAACAATACACACTTAAATAGCCTCCATTCACTACATTTTTCCCAATGAACTGTCACCACTAATGAATTCTGAGGTGTGATTTATGAAGAATCTTATGAGGAATTTACAACAATTGAGCATTTTTGCGCAACAAAAGCCTCCTCCTACAGTCATGATTTCTATGCAGTAGCACACCATCACTGTTATTTTTTCGTGATTTGGGGTTTTTTTATGGTTTTATTATGCTTCTATTATTTCTTTTTTAAATTTAAACTTCTATGTGTATCATTTTGATAATTAAACAACAATAAAAAAATAAATATGGCACAACATGAAATTTAATGTTTCATGAAATGCATCGTAATGACGAAATTGATAACTAGCTTACAAGAAAATACAAATTTTGCTTACAAAAAGTTACAAAAAAACCGAGGAACTCTAAGAGTGGCCAAGTCCCTCCACCTCCAAACAATAGCATTAGTAAATAACGAGAATTAAACAACATGAAATAGGAAATTCAAAGATTCTAGCTCAACAACAACGTAAGCAATGTGGCAATGGAAATCAATAAGCAAAACGAATACTAGGCAAAGTCGGCAACCTTCAGAATTGAGAACGAGCATGGCTTTGAACCAGACTGATACAAGATGACACTGTCGGTGGTTGATACAGCCAGGTAGAGTCCGTGTGAGAGACGACCGAATGCAAGAACGGTGCAGGCGGTGGCGTTTGGAACTGGCTCAAAGGCGACTGGAGGCTGCGCTCCGTGAGGTGACGTCAACCACAGAGTCAGCGAGTTTAGGTCACACACGACCACATCACGTTCCACGCCTAAACAACACAAAGTGTCGATGTACAAGCAATGTCAACTACGCACAATATTATTCAATATTCACGCAGTATGCAGTTAACGGAATGAAACCACATGAAGGTATGTGACTGCAAGTCTCCGATAATGTAATGCACCTACTCTATGGACCCGGATTACATTCAATCTGGATCCATAATATTCACACAAGAATTAGAACTACCTTGTCTTACAAAAAAAAACATCGAAGACACAAATGTCGTTGACTTTTCTTGGTGCACCAGATGCTTCTTTGTTGCAATATATAATTAAAATATATAAAGTGACAACTCTCTTCATCTACATGAAAAGCTGTTAAAGAAGGCAAAGAATATGCTGGCTTGCATACGTACCGACAACAAAGAAAGCAAGACCAGCATCCTTGTGTCCGTCGATGACATGAACCGTGCCGTCAATGCTCGAGACGCGCATCAGCGGTCGATGGTCCACGTCGTTAGCAAACTGCATTGCAAAGAGTCCACCGTCCGTCCCCATCAGCAGCAGCTACGTTCACAACAGTGCTCTGTGTTATCAATCAGTCAACAGATGATTTTATAGTGCCATGTGGCCAAGCCTATGACTACCTTCCTAGCCCATTTGCCAGTATCAAAATTATACTGCTTGGTAACAGATATACACGTGTATGAACAGCTCCTGTGTGAGATTTGAACTCGGTATCTGCTGACTGTCCTACACCCTAATCAAATCCATATGGAGAATCTAGGGTTGCTGAAGCAGCTGATGTTAGTACATAATGTCTAGTTTCTAGCGTTTAACTGTAACTGTGGGGGCATTTTTAGCAAACTATCTCATCCATTTTTTATATTTCCATTAATTTGTATGTAATTTTCACTTGGTATTCCTGCTTTAACCATGGACAATTGGAATACGTGCATGGCCGAATCAGGTTCAGCGATTTTGTTCCAGTTGCTGTTGTTGCGAAGCAGCAGCCATTTTGTAGGCACAGTCGAAATAATGACGATTTGGGTGACCAACATAGACAATGGCAGTGAATACATACAGAAGTGAATGAAGAGTGAAATAATGGAATAAAAATAATATTAATAATGAAAAGATAGAGATACTAACATTGTCCGAGAGAGGCCAAGTACACATAACGTCCATTCGCATGTCAACACGTGATGACATCCGGCATATGACGTTGCCAAACACTGAAGCATCAGCAATTTTGTTCGAGTTTTTGTTGCTGCTGGTAACTGCCTCCAGCAACGCAACCCACTGCTGCTTGTCGGCAAAGCTTGTCGCCATCATATAGAAACATCTTCCACATTACAATGCCAACAAAACTGACAGATATCAATCACAGAAACTGACATCACTCAAAGTGTCTTGGTCTTAAATCTCCAAAGTGAACAAGACTTTTTGCACTGTTATTTGCATAACATATCACAGACAAGAAAAAAGTTTACCGAACTTTACTTTGGCTTGAATGCAAGAAATCAACAAAGAGAATACAGGTAGAGGGCGCACCTGTTTGAAAGCAATGCCGAATCAGGTTCAAACTCGAGCATCAGTACATAGACCAGATCGGAGGACGACACGTTCGTCAGCTCGGCATGTGTTACGGCACTGCGGACCGAAACGACTCCATCGTGCGGACACAGATCAAACTCATCAGACGCAGGACAGGTCGTCGCGTCCTCATGACTGCTGAAGACAAACACCTTGTTGTCTCTCAGCACGACCCACTTGCGGTCCCACACCGTCTTACCAGGTCTACACAACGCACCACACCCCACAAACAACCTGAAAACATCCCGTTTACTAATGTCATTCATAATACCGAAGCTTTACCTTGCAGCCGCTGGCGACCTGCATAGTTCATCATGCACTTTAACCCATCAGTGCATGGAGAAGAAACGTCGTCCTGAAGGACATTTGTGATCTCCTGCTAGTGTATTTGCAAATGTGGTGCCATTCTAGTATTATTTCTGTAGGAGCACTATAATTATTAACAGCATAGATTTTCTTAATCGCATTTAATCTTTTAACGCGATATTTTGACAGCTCTGATACTTTCTGTCACTGGTAACTGAGTTTTAATTGTTAGTTTTTGTTCTTCAAGTTCGTCCATTGGATATAGTACTTGCAATGATGGAGTATGGGAAAATGACAATCTCTATAGAGACACTGTAAATACATGACAGAATATGTACACTCTGAGTATTGATAAGAAACATAACAATAGTAATAACAAATATACAGCATAACTGTGGGCTGAGAAGAAGGCCATAAATGCAGCCACAGCTCTTAACTCACTGGAATTACCAGAGACTAGAAAACAATGCTGTCCTTTAATTTTAATTTCATTCAAAGTTTTAACAGTTTATTTCCTATTTTCTATTATTAGTTCAACTGTTTTAGGTTCAGTATTGCTCAGGTTGCACTCACATCGTTATTACAGCATGCGCTATTCAAATTTTGTTGATGATGACAATGATGAATTCTGAGTAGCAGGAAACCTTGGTAGTTTCATGTACGTAGCCAACTGTAACGCAGATGTCGACTTTTTAGCCGCCGACATTTTTCCACCACTCGAGGTGCCGCATCGAACATCGACAGTCAACCTCGCGTAGTCGCTCATCAGTCCACAGTTTGCAGGCAGACTGGACAGACACGGAGGATGGCACACTGCTCCACAATCTGGCCGTCAACACAAAGTCCATCACATTCATTCAAACTCGCAATACAACTGCAGGAAGTAGACGGGGTCCCAAAAAACGTCCGCCATTTTTTCACGAATAACTCGGTCAAAAGCAGTGCACGTAATACCGACTGGTAGTACACATCCGCATTTTCTCAACATTCTCAGAAAATTTGGTCGTAAAAGCTGCCTACCTTGCCTGTACACTGTGCTGGCATTACCTTGAAAAATCCGATAGTGGTTTTCCGACAAAACTCGACAGCAACTTAGAGTGATCAGATCATTTAAACAATCATTCAAATAACACTGTTTTGAAACAAACGTCTTTATTCATCTAAATATTCAGACGCACCTATACGTAATATGTTGCTGAGCTTTCTGTGCAGCTGAACCTCAAGTCTGCATAACTCTGCCGACAGACGTAAGGACAGCCATACTTGCCATACAGCCGTTCTAGACAGTCACTGTAGACGCTTTTATGTGGACAGTGGGACCATAACACAGCGTAAATCTTCATCCCCTTTAACTAACTATGCTTTCGAAATTCTCTTACTTACTTACATATTTACTTACTAGCGATGATTCCCAGTGACACTTCCCAACTTAACCAATATTTTAAAAAATTAACGCGTTACCTTGACACTTGGCTGCCTGCTGAATAAAGTGAATTGAGCCAAGGCAAACTATGCACACTGTTGGACGGCTGTTTATGCCTGTTGTTAGCCTGCCAGCAAATATTACACATACACATATGTATATTGTGTTGCCTTTTGGTGTCAACGTAATAAAAAGGCGAGAAAAGGTTATGGAAAGATGAAGAAGAGAGGAAAGATATCAAACATCAGAAATACCACAGAAGATTGACAGATTGGGAGCGTAGCGTAAGTGTAGGTTGAGTCAAAGCATACCACTTTTAAGGAGAAAAACTTTTTTGCTGCCATGCAGTGCCGTGTCACATTCTGCAGGGGCAGATTAGTGTCAGAATGTAAACCGCAGAAAAAACTTACAGGTTGGTTGCCACTTCACATGCAGAACAAATTCCGAGTTTCCAGTGGCAAATTTTTGACAAAAAAAAAACACAGGAAGCAAGATGGAACTTTTTCTCACAAACAACTAAATAACTGCTGATCGAGAACATACTTTTCCTGACTCGAAAAATCCTGCTGCTTTTGCCCGACTCTTCCCATGACTTTCTGCATTCTTCACGACTTTCAGCTGACCGTCTTCGAACTGCTCCAATTTATCCAGGTTTGCGGGTTTTCCCGCAAAAGTGGGAACCCTGAACCTTAACTGTATCAGAGTGACACACCCACAATGAAGACAACATACTTGTGACTGCGCGTTTCGGGATGTTTCGGTGGCCGTGTCGTCACAGGAAGTGTGGCGCCTCGGTTCGCCGCAGTCGACTCCACTGGAACGGACATGTCTTGGCCGCCTTCCGACCTCGGACGACGCGATCCTTTACAGCACGCAAATTAAAGTTGCAGATAACAACAGAACTGAACAGCCTAACGAACCGATCGCGGTGAAAACATACAACACATGCATTTGTCGGCACGATGAAATATAACCGAAACACAAGAAAAGTTTTAAAACAGTTTTGAAACTGTTTTGTTTCAGTTTCATTTCGTTGTGGACAGTTTTAGATGTCTTGAAAACATGACAGCGAACAGTAAATTTTCCGACGGCTTCAAAACACTCAAGTTTTTATCAACAAATGTATACTCACACTAACTGCACAACACTCAAAACCATTGTTTTTCGAACGTTCTATTGACATGGAACCCCTCGGAGAATTTAGACTGCTCATCGAACTACATGTACATGTAGTGACACAAAAGTTTGTTCCATTCCAAATAAACAGAAATATAAATTTCCTCTACTTAGATATGCACAAAAAAACTGACTAATACTCCTCTATATACGTAACACAATAATTGTGGTCTAAATCAAAACTAAGCTCGTCTGGCTAGAATAGCCAATATCACTAGGTACCGGTAGTATATAGTAAACCGTTAGCATCAGTTAGTAGTAGTACGAACCTATGCTTGGTGATTTCTAAAAAGCAGTTTAATTAAAAATTTTTAATATTGTCATCATAACCTACGTAGCTCAAAAACTGAGATGACACATACCTGATGGAGTGCTGGACGGCTGCGTTACATGCAGCGTTAGTGGTCTGGTCTTGTCGCGTTCTCGCTGAAGAGTGCTGTACGCATCCCGAAGCACCTGCGGATGACCGTTCACTGTCGGCTCGGTCGACTGCGACGAAGACTTGCCGCTTAACAGCTGACAGTTCCCAGCACAAAAGCAACGTATCAGAACAGAAAAATCTGTGACTGTGCAGTAAAAATGCAACACAATATATTTTTTTTTGCAAAGTCTGACGTAGAGTTACTGCTAAAGTCAACTGGTGTGTTAAATGACAATAACAGAAGTTGTAATTTGGTAAACACATTCCGCTGCTTTGCAGTTATCATAGCTGAAGCACAAATAAACACATTTGACCTCAATATGCAGCAGAAAGACAAGACATCATGATAAAGCAGCATGTTTCTTTATTTTATACACATTTAATAAATACATTATTGTATAATGTATAAGTACTTTGCATCTGATGATAGTTATCTAATAAATATATGCGTTATTCATTAAATGCAATAGCACATAAACACTGTCTGACAGGCAGTTCAGTGCCAAACAAAGGATAAGAACACGATGGAAATATAGGAATTTAAAACGTATTAAGCTAATAAGAACACCATAAATCTACAACAGGACTGGCCGATATGTCACCATGAGACAAGCTATAGGAACATTACATCAGAAGCACCACACAGCATAAAGAAGCTATTACAATAAAGACATGAAGGATACTGCTACGCTGTTATCCACAATGTTAAATAATTGACAAAATCAACAGGTAAGCAACACAGAATCCCTGCATTATTATCATTATTATTACAATTATTATTATTATGGCAAAGCAATTAGCTACCCATTTCTTTTTGCGCGGCGTGCTCTCGACTTTGTCGTGCAGAAAACCGATCAGTTTCGTCTGCTGACTCATTGTCTCCTCCATGCGATATTTCTCGTGCTCGTAGTTCGTCTACAGTTAACACGGTAGCACACACCATGTTCACAGCCATGTCATCACTAGCACCAAAATATACAACTCAATCTTCTTTCTTCTTTCGTATGTGAGGTTCACTTGACGGACCACATCATCATCTGCAGAGTGAAGTCTGGACAAACCGCACCCAGCTATGTCATATGACACAAGTCAACAGTGTGAGATATTGTCTGGGTCTCGGCCACCACAGGAGTACAGGTCCTACGAGTCAGTTAGATGCCATCTCTTTCTACAGGCGCCACAATGGCCCAGCTGTGCAGTACGAAAATGATTCAGCAGAGACAACTGTTGTCGAGGCAGATCAAAGCCAGGTTGTCCGATACTGTCGATAAATATATCTATCTATCTAAACATTACAACGGTGAAAAACGCTTGCATTATTCCTACCTGTCACTATTCAGAAACGGTTCAGCTATTTGACCAGAGTCAAAATTTCAGCAAATTAGCAAGTTTTTGACCCTAGCTGAAAGTGAACGTAGTATTCACAGCAGACTCAATTAGAAACACTTCAAGTGCCTGAGCTGGGACAGTTCCGATCGCATAGTTATCCAGTGGCCAGAGGAAGCATATACCTGAAAGGATTCGATTTTGTCCTCGAGGTTGCTCTTCTGTGTGGCAAGAGACTGGTAGTCAGTGGTCGTCGACTGCAGCTGTTTATGGAGAGCAGCGTTACGCGTCTTCAGCTCCTGACTGCGAGTTATCTCTTTCGACAGCTACAACCACGTAACACACACTGCTGACAGAAAACGCATCAATATCATCGTTCGTTAAGGACAGGTTTTCATTGTTCCCTTTTCTTATATGTGCCGAACTTGTGGCGGATAAAATTCATATTAAATAACGAAATAAACTGAGTGCGTGAGGTTTAACATCAAAAACGACATATAATAGATCATTTCGGAGACGATAATAGCAAAATAAATCAGCAAATAGACATGTTCTACACGTGACAATTAAATGTTGGCAGTTAAATTTGCTTAAATTCTAAAACCCACTATCAGTACTAACAGCTGTGAATAGCAGATATATATACCAATGTGCATTGTCACTGTTGATAGGCTGTACGCAAGCTTGAGATGGCTGGGTAGACCAAATGTACAGACACAGAGAATTATCCTAGGCAGAAAGCAGGGTTTCACATTGTCCTCAGTCAACTGCGGACACACTGATGGCATCAATAGCAACTATGGATGCTGTTTGTTTGCACAATGTACAGACCGAACAGGACTTCACTTACTTACTAACTTTCAATCTATATGGGTAGGCGAGAGGGACAGCCGTGTTGTGGCCAACCAAATAAAAGAAACAGGACAAAGGATACTCACCACACACGTATGTACACCTCGACGTTGTGCAGTGACACACAGACCATAGTTGAGAATTGGGCCTACAAGTGGAAGCAGTCGTCGTGGAGGAGGACAACGAAGCACTCCACATTGAAAGCCAATGGCACAACAGCCATGTGTGCATTCACTGTTGCCGGTCCAAGCTCGTGGAACAGTCTCCCAAATGTCGCTGAAATATTGGACAAAATCTCTACATTCATTAGTCACCTTGACCCGATTTCCTGTACTCAATGACAACTGATATCTACGACTGAAGCATGTTTGAACGTTGTTGAGCGCCTTGTAGTGGTTTCCGTCGCATTACAGCCAGCGCCTTATAAGTCATCGTGATTATTATAATAATAATTATTATTCAACCATCAGTGCTGCAGAGCTACAGAATTTACCTCCTCCTTGAGGTGGACAATTTCACGCTCGGCAAGGATGAGACGCTGCTGAAGGTTGTTGAAGTCGAGCTCAACCAACGATCGTTTCTCCTCGGATATCATCAGCTGCGTCATCGTCATACAAATTTGCCGTCATCATCGCAACAACTTTTTGTCACCAGTGGTAGCAACCTACATTCCCACCACCCCTCCCTTTCCCTACACAGCTCGATCCCCCCTCAGCTCTTCTCAAAATCTTTTACTTATAAACCAGCCAGGGGGTCTGGGAGTACACTGTGAGCCCCCCCCCCACTCAGTCCACTTATAGATATGCCAGTCGTACGAGGACTGAACTTGGCACTGCTGGTATATACATGCATCTACGGTCTGGCGCCGTCTTACCTACCAGTGTTCTGTAACAGTGCATCGGCCGTTTCAGCCTCAGGCCTTCTGGTTGCTACCAACTCAACGTTTTCTGTCAACGGTCCTGCTGTGTGGAACAGTCTGCCAGTTGACTTGCGCTTACCAGACATTTCAGAGCAATTGTCCAGAAATCAACTAAAGACATCTCTCTTCCATGCTACCTACTGCCTGCGCATCTGCTGCTTAGGCGAATTCAATGCATTATAAATGACATTATTATTACTGTTATGATATAAATAGTGAACAGCTGCTCCAAACACCATACAAAGCAAGAGATCAATTAACAAGGATGGAAAGTTACAGTAGTTGTCGGAAAATAGCGACAGAATGCTGTAGAACTGAAGTGTGCCAGATTTATAAAGTCAGAACAATTTTATGCTAGTAACTTGCTGCCAGACTGCACAACAAAGAGAAGCATAGACATCCTGTAAACAGCAATGAAAATGAAAGAAACAGTCTTCCACACCTTAAGTAAAGCAATGAAAAAATAAGTAAGCAACGGTATTACTAAAGCACAGCACCTATTCATTACACCTGTGCACTCAGCCCTCATAGCTCACCTGGTCATTAAGCAGATCCGTGTGAGAAACGTGTTCTGCCAGTTCAGCCTTCAGTTTCGTCACTTCAAAGTTGAACGACGACTTCGCTGACTCTAGCTTGCGATTTGCTTCCGAAAATCTCTCGTCTCCAGATGTTCTGTGAAGCAGAACAATTGATCAGTTCACATACTTAACAAAAACAACTGCAGGGTAGAAATCAGCATGTTGACGGTTTTTATTCCAAATGAAGATCTATGGACATATGACAATTAACAACACGTCAAGGCTTGGATCACATTCCATATAAAACCACCAGCTTCCTTTCAATGTATAGCTGTTATTCTTTTACAGTAGAACTTCACCCCCATGTTGTGCCAAAAAACGGTAAGGAATGAATGAGAATATTAGTTATATACAGAATAAAAAAGAAGTTATAGACAAAAACTTACAGAAATTAA
>Ga0056116_1000338_pt1 | contig 15623 bp, 9 predicted proteins | sample WorMetOlspDAHAB2_FD_67352 | JGI IMG/M metagenome (GOLD analysis project Ga0056116, IMG submission 67352) | Marine gutless worms symbiont microbial communities from Max Planck institute for Marine Microbiology, Germany - Olavius sp. DAHAB.2 ...
GAAAGCGGTAGAAAACAGATGAGTTTTAAGTCTTGATTTGAAAGTAGAGAGAGAGTCGCAGTTTAATACGGCAGGTGGCAGTGAGTTCCAAGTCAGAGGTGCGGCAGTGCTGAACGATCGCCTGACAAATGATGTCCATCGAAATGGCACACACATCAGTGGGACGGACGACGATCGAGTGTTGCGTGCGCTGGTGCGCAACGAGATGTGATGGTTCAGATACTGCGGAGATGACGTCTGCTGAGTCTTGAAATAAATGTTACTGACGTCAGCGCTACTTTCTTGCATCAATCTACCTTAGCAAGCAATGAAATCCACTCTTAAGTCGTTCTTTAGATAAGAAATTTGCTTAAACAATTTTTGATCCCATGTTTTTTTCAGGTGTTTTTATTATTAAAACACATTTTACGCATATCAAAGCTTCATGCACAGTAACTATAATGACGTCACAAAGTAGGTCACGTATAGAATATTTAATACCTACTTATAATGTGCTTCTTATACATTCACATTTGACTCAAAAATCCACTTGTATTTATTTAACTCCATTTCCAAGTTTTATACGATATATCGACTATCGGCATAGAGTCAATACTTTTGGGCCACCCTGTAGAATACAGTGAAGTGCGACGCCGCTGTAGGCCTACTGCCTCTGATGTTATATAAGCGTATGGAACATCAGCCACGTGATATTCAGATGACCACCCAGTGGGCAAACATATCGAAGCTTTATCTCAGATTGTATAGAGTTATATATCAATGAAACAAATATGACAACCGTTAGGCCACAGATTTTCTCTGTGGAAACTGTCTTGGAGGTCGAGAAGATGTCGGATCCGGAGCAACTCTTTGTCACGGATAGTGAAAAGAACCCGGAGTGTGTTGTGCTAGGCCTAAGTGATGACAACGCGACCGAAAAACGCAAGATGACAATAGAAGAAGGCCTTCGCCCGCTGTTGGCGAGCATGAGACTATTCGGACTGTACTTCAGTCGCCCGCCGGAAGCAGCCGGTTGCGATGCCGAGAAAAAGTCGCGAAAGTGGAGCGCGTGCAGCGTTTATGCACTCGCTGTCGTTGTCCTGCTGTGGATCAACGCCATTCGCATGCTGTCAGTTTTCACGCTCGAAGACGAATTTGGCGTGAGTTTGCTAAATAAGGTCGTCCAAGTCATCTGGTCAGTTCAGTGTACCGTGTCCCAGACAGCTATCTACATGGCTTGTTACACCGGGAGACTGGCAGCTGTGTTGAGCCAGGCGTTGGAACAGGAATGTGCCGGACATTCGAGGAAATTCTCTGTTGCGTATGCTGTGATGGCCTGGTCAGTCGTTGTGCTGAGTATGACATTCTTTGCACATGGCTTCTTTGTCGGTGACTATAAGGAAGGCTGGTTAGCCCCATTCCAGAGTCACATTCTTGTATCCGACACTCTCATTCTTCGCATTCTCGTGTATTTTATTTTTCTCTACCTTGCGACGGAATACGTATTTTCGCAGTTCATAATATTTGTGTTGGCGATGATGCTGGCCCACAAGTTCCGGAAGATCACTCACGCCCTCGGCTGTTGTCTGGACAATCATGTTCGGCGTCAGGTGTCGGACTTGGATATTGAGATTTTGCGACAGAAACACCAGGAGATCTCGATGACTGTCAGTCGCGTGGACGATTGTCTGATGTTTTCCAACGCTTCTGCGTTCTGTTGTCAGGTGGCATCGCTCATAGTTGTCCTGTATAACCTAACCTTCTATTATCATTCACTTGCCAGTGAGCCCCTCATTTTCACTTCGTATATCTTCTGGATGTTCATAATGTCCGTTGGACTCCTTCTCACGGCCGGCGGCGGCATTACTCTCCATCACTATGTAAGTGTACCGACCTTATTGTTGTTTTTAGTTAAACTATCTAGGCCTTCACACTACAAACACACACACACACAGCAATTAGGCGGCCTACCTTTTACGGTATTTGCAAGGAGTTTGTGAGCATTCAATAGAAAAGAACCGCTGAACAAAATTTAAGCCTATTTAGTTCAGTGGAAAATCCATAGCCTATTGGCTTAAACTTACGAGCGCAAATCTTAAGTTTTCGTCATCGCTGGCTGGGTTAAGGACACACTATAAGTACTAAGGACGCACTGGCAAGAAGGGAAAGTGAGAGAAGGAAAGGGAAAGGAGGAGAGGAATTTACACGAATAGAAAAAGGCGGGAACTTACGAAGGGAATGGAAAAAAGCATCTTTATCAAATCAAATCTTATTTCTGTAGCACCAACGTATCGATCGACAACCCCAGACAACTCCCCTTTATTGTAGTGTATTTGCCCTCCCTTCGACAAAAAGCTTGCGCCGCCACAGGATATGGCAAAATCGAACACTACAGTCATCGAAAGAAAAACAGAAATAGGCTAGGGGCCTATTGCAGTCATGTCTCTATTTTCAGTAAAAACGTGGCTACTACCTGTTGAAAATTATTGCAATTATATGCAAACAGAGTTAACGAACGAAATTGCTGGCGATTCTGTGCACAGGCGCATAAAATAAGCGAGCGAGTTCACGACATCAATCTGCTTGGGCTACACGGAGAAACTATCGGAAAGGTAAGCTTCACCAGTCGCACAGCTGTGGTTATCGGCTAGGCCTATAGCTACGTGTACGGCCTAGTGTTTGTGAAAAAAACGTTCGCGTATCTTTGTGTTAATTAATTTTTGGGTGTGTTTGCCCAATTCGTTGAGATTTCTGTTTGCGCGCATTTAATAAAACTTTTGAGGTACAATAACGTATCACATTCATATAGTAGCCTACTTATTTTTGCTTCAACAGATCTCAGGTTTCTGGAAGATGTCACACACGCTGAGGTAGGATTACGCAAATGTCCACGTTAAATACAGTCGACAATACTGCGCGACTGTTAAGTCACATCTATTTTTTCCCGGCATTTGCGAAACTTAACCTTATACACTATCAAAATCTGACATGGATATGGTGGACGGACGATTCGAGCTGGTCCTCTCAGCCAAATTAGCAGTAGCACAGTCTTTTAAAACTTGATGTTAATGTTTCTAACAGTATGCACACTACTGTAATTTGTAACGCGATCGAAAGCTTACGAAGAGTGTATAGGCCTTGTCGCACGTTGCAATCTACAGGGAGGCCCAAAAAAGTAAGCCGCTACCGAATGTTCAATAAATAGCTACGTGTACGGCCTGGTGTTTGTTTATATTAAAATCTGCCAATGAGATTATATTTTTCCCGTCAGATTAAAGGATCAAAGAAGCACCGTATACAGTAAGTATACTATACAGTATCATCACTTGGTATTAAGTGTTGTATGCGTGACCTAATATGCGACGTCAATTACAATTTGATGAGTGCAGTGTAACTGACGTCGCTTCTTGCATCTTTTTCAGTTTGCCTTAGCAAGCTATGAAATCCGCCGCATAAACCATCTCTTAGACGGAAATTCATGTAGAAATTTTCTTTGATTTTCATCTCTATTTCGGGTTTTTAATATGCTGCTATAATGTACACTGACTCTCTAGCCTATCATATCACAATTTCAAGTAGGCCTAATATAATTGAAGACGTCACAAATTAGGTCACGCATAAAACCAACTTATAATATTTCAATGCTTTTTAATAGGTCTACTCAAATTTGACGAAAATCATGCGTTTTACTACGACTTGATGACAATTGGTATGACGGCTTGCTTTCTGGGCCACCCTGTAAATTAAATTGGCGACTATAACCACCACACATGAAAAACGCTTTTTGATTTAGAACTCGACGTGTGTGGTTTGTTATAGGTGAACGTGTTTCTCAATCGACTTAGTGGAGAACCGATCGGATTCACGGTCGTTGGAATCTTCGTTATTGATAAGAACGCCATTCTCACGGTACACCGCCAAAACGACTCTTTTTCCTAATATTTAACGCACAGTTGTTAGCGCTTAATGGTACCGGTACTTTAAGTTTCTGGTCCTTGTAAAGTAAAAGCTTTTGCACCACTGAACGAACTGTGAAAACAACAAGACCACATTCATTAAGTTTATTCAGTATTTTATTAGTATCAGTGTGGTGTTACTTTTAAGTATTTCTGTCCACTGTCTGTCTTGTGTGTATAATTAATTGTATATTATATTTGTCTGCTGCCACTCGTTGGCGAATAAACGTATTCATTATTTGACTCTATACGTTGGTCTTAAAATAATAAAGCCTATTACTGGATCTCACAACGACGAACGATGTTATGCAGAATGTGTAGGCTTATACATGGTGTTGCCTAGGCTATATACATGCAATAACGTATAGAAATTACTTTTTCTTGAAATTTGTGAGGCTTCTGTTGTGGTAGCTTCTCTGCAAAATGTGCCCAGCCGAACCATAAATCCGACACTCAGTATATATAGGCTTACAGGTTGTCCAAAAAGTGAGCCGCATGCCGAATTGCCATTAATTCGTATTAAAACCCTTAACTGAGGTTAGATTTTTTAAAATCAAATTTTAGCGTAAATGAATCAATTGAATACTATACGTTGGTATTGATATTCTATGCGTGACCTAATTTGTGACGACTTAAACTTGTGCCTGGAGCTGCAATATGTGTAAAATAAGTGTATGATACATTACAAACTTTGCCCCCCTCGAATATAGATTGCTGTATGAAGCCGGGCCTGCAACAATCATAACAATAATAAACCGACAATTTATAAGGCGCAGTAACATGGCTAGACTGGGGCGTCGTGCAAACAAGTCATGTGGGTACCAGCCTTCTTCCCTCTCCTTCCCTTCCCTTCGCCTCCCTGCTCCTTTCCCCCCTCAGCTCCCTTCTTCCCCCTCCCCTCCTATTAGAATTTAGACCTCCTTATTGCGGTATAGGGAGTTTATGGGAGGGCTTTATCTCCCCCAGTGGGTCGGGGTGGAGCACGGCCGCCAAAAGATATTTGGTGAATTTAAGGCTAAAAATCTCGCCTCTATATACTAGCAACAATCTTCAGAAGCTTTTCAGGAAATGAAACATCACAATGAGGGACTCTCGTGCCGGACTGCCGGAAGTCTGGGGTTCAAATACCGGTGTGGAAATAGAAATTTGTTTGTGTATACTTACCGTCGTTATCTTATAAATGCGGTGTTGCTGTATGTTGATTTATACACAGAGTGATCTGTTAACTCAGTTCTGTAAACTATTGACCACAGTCGCAATACTGTATGGGGCACAAGGGCGCCGATTAACATTAAGCATTAGACATTAAACCTTGTCAGACACTGAACCGTAAGACTGTAATTATGCTACAAAAATGATCCATTTATAGTATGCAGGGCAACGGTGATCAACAGTGATTATGATGCAGTCGAATGTTGTTTTTGTCTGTTGAACAGCTTTTGGGTCTGTTAATTACGTACTTTCTGCTCATCGTGCAGCTGTCCACGACGTCACTGTTCACGGCATCGCCTGTGTTGAACACAACCGTCTACAACTGATATTCTGTTGGCTCTCAGACTTCGATGTTGTAGCAGTTCGTAACAGGCTATGTGCTAGAGGATGACACGGTAATGGGGAGAGTGGTAATACAGCGGTAACCACGGTAATTATCGCGGGGAAGGCGAAAATTTCACGGCAATACCGTATATAGCGACGGAAAATAGGACGCGGTAATACCGTCGTATCGGTAATGACGTTTTGCGGTAACGACATTCAACGGAAAAATTACGTAATCTGTCGACTGCAGACGCGTATGTAGTTGAAGAACTATGGTCACTCCGATGACCAGGTGTTTTTATTACAGTGCCTTTGTCTCAGCATCATACAAAATGCTAAGTGCATAAAAATAATATGCAAAGACAAAAGACGTCAACGGGGATGGGGAGGAGGACAAAAATATAACAGAATACAGACAGACAGGCGGGGATGCGGATGGGGACAATATAGTGGAGATGGGTGGGGATGGGTACAAAATATTTTACCGTGTCATCCTCTAATATGTACAGTGCCTGCGCATGCGATATAAGTATGACTTGGTGTGTCGTGAATTATTTGATATTTACTGTTACGATATTAACTTGTCTGACTTCTAGGACTGACAAAGCGACAAATCGCTACTGGAAAAATGTTCACCCGAGACCAGGAGTATTATACAAATATCATGTTAGGGGCTCGGAAAAGCCGGATTACGAGGGTAAGCTGACCCCCTAAAATTTGGAGCTGAGTTCAGAAATTGCATATTATTTTTGTGTTGTGTCTCGACAAGTGCATTTCTGATTTGCATCTATAGGTCCATTCTGTCTTATACTGCATCATTAACAATCAGCACGATTTCAAGGGGTGGGCGAAAATCAAAATATTATGTTACATGATAAAACTTGATTTCTGACCTTGATGCCCCTGTTGAAAAATGGTTTCCGCGCGCCTGTCTGTAGTAAACAAAATTTCACGTAACAATCGTTCGTCAGTATAAGACAGGGAATCCCATAAATTGTTTAAATCATAGTGACTTTCAAGATCATTTAACTAGTACGGGAGAAAACACTTGAATTAGGCACACTTTTAAAGTTTTTATTTACAGGTCAAATAGCGCAGTTTGTTTAGTTCAACCCGTTAATGCCGAGCGTCTGATTAATTGTCGCATGTAAGTGCTCATTATATGCACAATGTAATGTGATTTATCTAACGCTTTAATTTCGTCATTTTTTGGCCAGCCGTATAGATAGCCTAATTGATTGTTTTTTGCAACTATTGTTATGACAATGTTGGCTATTTTAGTGATAAACAGAGAAATTTCCGGCTTGCGGCTGACCACCTTCCCTGCTCCTCCACCCCTCACATCCCACGAGGCGTCTACTATACAGGGTGGCCCAAAAAACGAAGCCACTGTCGCGAGTCATCATTAAGTCGTGTTAAAATACGCCATTAAGGCAAGATTTTTCATTAATTACGACTGCAAAATGAGCACAAGAATATGATAAGTCTGTATTAAATATTCTATGCGTGACCTAATTAGTGACGTAATCATTAGCTGCGTTTGAAGCCGCCGTACTGGTAAAATCAACGCATCTGATAAAATGAATGTTTGAAAAGCAGAAAAAAAGAGAAAATATGGAAATAAAAGATATTTTACATAAATCTTCATCTAAAAGATCGTTTAGAAATTTAATTCACAGCTTTATAAAGCGAGCTGATGCCATAGGAAGAGCTGACATCATTTACCGTATCTGACGCATATCGCTAGTTTGTTGGTCAGGCATAGTTATTGAGGTGACAAAGTAGGTCATGCATAGAATATCTAATTCTAACGAATGATAGTATAGTGCTCGATTCATACTTTAATTTGACGAATACATATAATCTCAGTGACGGCTTTAATACGATTCAATACGATTTTTTGATAATTTGGTAGTGGCTTACTTTTTTGGGCCACCCTGTATAAGCGAGCGCGCAGGAAGCGCCAAGAGATTTTGCCGAGAGATTTTGCTGGAAGATTTTGCGAGATGATTTTTTGCTTGCTGAATGGTTGATTTTTGTGGAGAGATTTTGCTAGCTGTCGAGCTGGATAGCTATTTCGGCAAGTTATAGTTGTCGAGTTTCTCTTCTGGTTGACGCTGCAAGTGTTGTTAAATAGTATGGAATATTCTGACTCTATAAACTTTGATTAATGTCTTGAAAGTGTTTAAGCCTCGTTACGATTAGAGTTAATTTAACGTTTTCTTTGTGTTACGTTCTTTTATAATTAGGCTTTTCGTTTATCGTAGGCAGTTTGGGTTGGAATTTTTGTTTTCAGCATCTCGGTTTATTGCTTTAATAGGTATAGCTAAATTAGATGAAAGCTAAATTAGATTGATTATTGCTTTTGTAAGAAATTAACGATCACCACAGCAAAACATATGGCTGCAAAGGAGGCAGCGGGTGAACTCCCCATCGAGAGGGTGAAGGTAGCGGCCGATCCCACATTAAACTAGTCGACGCAACAACCCGTGAGACGGATTTCTGCGTCGGTCAGCCCCTCTTCCCGAATCCCCCCTCCCCTGCACAGACATTATATTGTCTGTAAGAGCGTCCATGGGAAGCACGCACTGCATAATGTTAGTATGTTAAGCCCAAATTCAACTTGGCTTGTCACGTCACGACACGACACGCTATCTAGCCCATGCCTTTTGGCACAGGAAAAAGTCGTGACGTGACGTTACGTATCGCGCGACACGTGCACGCAACGACGCACACAACAAGCGCAAGTGCGGCGCTCACTCGGTTACGTCACTAGCAGCAAACAACAGTGTGCACGTTATGTTATAAACGATTCGTTTATTGTTTTGGCTCGTGCATTATGTTAAAATCATTACTATTGCATGTAAAATCCGGGGCCCCATAAACTCAAATATTTCAGCACAAATTATTACTGCTTGAATGGCCAACTAAAACCTCAACCATAACCTCGATAAACTCTCCGAACTCTATATACTATTCTGTTGTCGCAAAAAACATTATTGATGCGGTTCACAGTGAAGGTAAAGTTTAGGGACGAAACTGACTAATTGACGACGTGCATTTTGGCATTTGGGATATGAGCCGGTCATGCACGCCACGTCAAGACTTTGTTGTGCGTGTCGTGACGTGACGTGACGGGCTAAGTGAAATTTGGGTTTAGTGCACAAACGCCTCAACGATCGGCCACATCTATAGGCCTTTATGGATATCGCGCTGGCTTCGGGTGACATTGTAGTGGCCCTGTGGCCGATAGACGACAGTGCCCCAGCAGAGTGGTCGTCGATATCTTAGAATATTCAGAGTGATTGCCACCAGTATCTTTCTGGCAGCTTTAGAATGCACCAAATTCGTTTTCGGTCCAGGGCTCCGCCCCGGACCCCACTGGGGGAGCTTACAGCGCTCCTCCCGACCCTCAAGCTGGTGTAAGGGGTCCGACTTCTAAAGGGAAGGGGAGGAGAGAGAGAGGAAAAAAAGAGAGAATGGAAGAGAAAGGGGACGAGAGGGACCGGCCCCCTTTCGCAAATTCCTGGATCCGCCCCTGATGTTAGTTTCCAAATTTCGTAGTCACCGGTTTTGAAAGTGACGCCGATATAACAGCTGACTGTCGGTCTGTCTCTGTCATTGCTGCTGCATTTCTGCGAAATAAGTTCTATATAACTGTCCGGGCCCAGTTTTTGTTCGGACTGTTACAGCGGCTGCACATCTGGAGCAGTGAATTCCTCTGTTTTCTGCCGCAGAAGCTGGACTGTCTCACGAGTTTATGTAAGTGAACGTTCATATGAAAATACATACGGATCATTTTGGTGCAAGTCTTCAGAAAAAAAAGTAAATGATGTTAGGCTAACCCTATGAAGTGTGTCAGTTACGTCGGTTTAAAGGTCGTCCGATTTCGTGCTATCCATTCAGAACGAGGCGTGATGGATAGATACTTGATACTTGATACTTTCAACATTTTTGACGCAGTTCATCACGACTGCACTAAAACGCTGTGTCCAGAATAAATTATAGCCAACTTCGGCGAGCTCTTTTAAACTATTCTGCATCTTATTGCCGAAAATTATCAAAATAATTTATCCATGCAACTAGATCGCGCCAAAGTTAATTGCCTAGTATTTTGGGGAAACAGTGTAGAAACTAGAAAAAAACATTCTGAAATCTGATTGATGGTGTAGGTATTGATAGATCTGTTCCGTGGTGTATCAATTTTAATTCATTTCCCAATTTTAGAACTAGCAATCAATCGATCGTTAATATAGGCCTATACGAACAATTATATTTCGTGACGGACAAAGTGTACGTCACCGCATTGGCTACATTTGCAGCAAATTCACGTGGGCCTGCAACGTCAATGGTTGCTATGCACTGTATGCAGGTGAAACAGAAGTGACGCGAGCTATAATAACAATGACAATAATAAGAACTAATGCAGTCAATTCACAGAAAAGCGGTAATGAATTCACCACGCGCTGACTCACATCACAGTGAAAGGAATCCATCGGCCTAATGGTCCATCGAGTTATCGATTCTGGTCCCGCTAATGAATTTATGCAACGTGGGAAGTTTTCAGCCCACCAACAGTATGCCTGCACGGTGGCCCAAAGTCAGTACCCGCCGCCCAACAATCAATAAATCGTATTAAAACCGATCATTAAAGCTAGATTTTTGAGTCAAATTTGAGTGTAAAAACATTAGAATATTACACCTTGTCATTAAGTATTCAATTCGTGACATATAATTTGTGGGTGTCTTCTGTCGTCAATAATACTGCATGTGCTTGAAGCTGCAATATGGGCATATAGGTTTAAAAGACAAAATCTCAGTGGAAAGCCTCAAGAAAGAGTAAAGATTGGATTTAAAAACTTTTTATAGCCTACGAATTTCCAATTTCTGATCTACAGTAAATGGTGTCTAGCAATGGATGTCTGTAGTGGATTTCATAACGGATCCAAGAAGGGAGTAGTGACATCATAATTACACTTTACGACCCACTGCTTCGCGGGTCACGAATAGCAATTGACTTTACAAATTAGGTCACGCATAAAATATTTAATGCCAAATGATAATATTATAGTGCTTGCTTTACACTTAAATTTGGTGAAAAATCTAATCTCACTGACAAGTTTAATAAGAGTCACTGATAATTCGGTAGGGACTCACCCTGTATACACGAACGCGTTAATTGCAGTTGACAGATGCTTCGTGCATTAGTGCACTGCACGCACGCCGATACCATTGTCATCCGGGTTAATAAAGCCGATGTTGCACGGTTGCGTATGATTGAGTCTGTCGAAACATTTTGCAACTTGATTTCAAGTCTCGTTTGCGACAACGATGACAAGTGTCAGCCCGTTCGTTGTCCTTCCCGATACCGTCGTCGACTACGACGACAGCAAGAAGTCGGAGCCAGGGCTACTTTTCGTCAAGCGTAACGGGAAGACATTCGAAGACGTTGCTGCTGTCGACACTGAAATGGCGCCAAAGCGCAAGATGACGATAGAACAGGGTCTTCTTCCGCTGTTGGCGAGCATGAAAGTGGTCGGACTGTACTTCGATCGTAGTCCGCAAGACAACCCGGACAAAAAACCGCGAAAGTGGAGCGCGTATAAGATTTACGCCGTCGCAATAGTCGTCTTGTTGTGGTTCAACTTTGCTCGAATGTTTTCGATGTTTACGCGGCATGATGCGTTCGGTCTTCCCCTCTTAAACAAGGTCATTATGGTCGCCTGGTCGGCTCAATGTACCGTATCGCAGACAGCTTTTTATGCGGCGAGTTTCAGTGGACGGCTGGCGATCGTGTTTCGCCAAGAGCTGGAGGATAAATGTGCTAACCACGCGAGAAAGTTCTCCACGTTTCTCGCTATAACGTCCTGGTCGATCATTGCGATGGGCTTTATGTTCTTCCTCTACACCGTGTTTTTCACCGAGGGTCTCATGGATTCCATAATAGCTCCATTTCAGAATTACATTATCATAGCCGACCCACTAATCCCACGTATTATTGCGATGATCATCATGGTCTACCTGCTGTCGTCGTACATATTCTCTCAAGCGGTGACGTTCGTGTTGGCAATGATTTTCAGTACCCAGTTCCGGCGGGTCAGCGACAACTTGGGCCGTTGTCTGGACAATCCCCAGCGACATATCTCGGACTCGGACATCGAGATGTTGCGGCAGAAACACCAGGAGATTTCGATGACAGTTGATCACGTGGACGACTCTCTGATGTTCTCTAACGCTTCTGCGTTCTGCTGCCAGGTGTTCTGTTTCATCATCGTGCTGTACACTGTCCTCTTCTATCATTCCTACATGATCGACACAGTTGTAGTCGTCTCGTACGTCTTCTGGATATTCACATTATCGTTTGGACTCTTGCTCACGGCTGCGAGTGGAATTATGGTTCACCATTACGTAAGTCATTTCATTGTCTTCGTTCTAATCTCAATCTGCATGCTGTCGACTATCGGTTACTTGCTCAAAATTATAGTCGAATTTCACTCTAATGTCTAGGCAATAGCATAATTTATCCATAGTTCTTATTGGTATATTGAAAAATAGTGTAACGAATAGGCCTACAGAAAGCATGAAAGCATGACTATAGACAAGCTCAAATCGCTGTCCTAGTGACTGAGAGTGTATGGTTGTAGTAGTATACATGAATCGACTATGCTACTAGTAACAGTCGATCTGTATAGCGCCTCACGCAGTGCCTCTAATGCGCTATACTCGTCCCTATGCGTTGCGAACAGGTGAGTTTTCAGAGCGGACATCCTATGTAATAAGAGTTCAATGTTGAAAATAATGCTGTTTGATATTGGCCGATTCGAATAAGTCTAGTTCTAAACTGTTTTAACCCTCGACAAAGTACTGCACATCAGTCGTAGCGATATTGCCTCCGTTGATCGAGTCACAGCTATCATGCTATTAACGTACCGGTATATGAAACTGTGCATAGGCTATATTTAGTGAATTGAAGCAGTCAGTTTTTTTTCAAATGGGACTTGCGAAGAAGCTTTCTTTCAACGTTATTGCCACATATGAATAGTGCTCCTGAACATGACTACTTAGGCCTATTTCTTGGTTTTAATTAAATACGGGCTCATTCAGCATTAAACGTTGTTCACCTTCGTAGTTTTTTTGTGTTCCACTTTTTATCACGTAACCTATTTTCCTATGCACGTGTATAATTTGAGGTGTAATATAATAGTAAATGTAGAGTTTAGACGCAGTTGACATGACAGAATGCTTTTCACGAAACCTATCAGTTGAACTCATAGCGTATCGGTGTGGTCTTCAGCAGTAATACAAACCTTGCCTTGCAGCAAGTTCAGAAAATTCCTTAACGATTAACGAAAAAATGAAAGAATTTTTTTCTCTGGATAAGACTTAACAGACGTTCTTGTTTCGACAGTTCGGAACACACGGACCTGTGAATAATTGCGGTTCGACAACTTGACAATCGTAGTCGTATAACTGTATAAAATGTGTGCAGGCTCACAAAGTGAGCGAACGGGTTCATGACGTCAATCTGTTTGGTCTGAGCGGAGAAACTATCGGAAAGGTAAGGCGACAAAGACATTGCTGCCGTAGAAGTACAGCTAGTTTTGGGTGCACAAAATTGCTTATTTTTTTACTCGCTTACGTGCATACACATCATGAAAACAGAGTGCAGCTGAAGCATTCAACAAATGGCGCGAAACATGAAATAAACTTGTCGCAGTGATTTCTGTCGCAACTCTTCTTACTGTTATGATATGATATGATATTTCTTCATTTGCTCATGGCACAAAAATAGCATTAAAACAGAGCACTGACAATAGCACAAAATAGACATCATAAGTAAACCGGGTAGGAAAGGTCGTTGGGCGACACTTAACCTCCCGCAAACAAATACAAAATCACAGTTATATAAAATATTAGAATATCGCAGTAATATAACATGATACACGAAATACACATCGACGTTTCACGATAATACATGTACATTCTTATTAAAACTGTTGCAGTTCATTGCAATATCTGGTCAAATATATTCAATGGATGGAATTACTAAAGCTTCTTAAACTACTATACAGTCAGTAGATGCGGGGAGGTCATTCCAAACTTTGACAATTCTAACCGAGAAAACTAAGTTTCGTATATTGAATTGTTTTCCCATTTTTAAAATTTGCTCTTCATCGTTTTATACTCAATTTCATCAGTTTACAGTTGCTGTTAATGATCAGTCATTCTACAACGTTTGCATTTTTGCATAGGGCCTATTATATTATAACTTTATGCCTATAGGCTAACTGTACGTTTCAGAACTTAGGCCTTATATGACAAAGGAAAAACCTTTGTGTCGTTGCTTGGTCTACTACTTTCTTACGCTTGTGATTTGTTCTTTGTCTTTGTTACCGATCCTGCATATATTGCAGCGTGCCGATCGTTGTATTCAATCGTGTGTGGTTCGTTGTAGGTGAACGTGTTTCTCAGTCGACTCACTGGAGAACCGATCGGCTTCACGGTCGTTGGTATCTTTGTTATTGACAAGAACACTATTCTTACGGTATGCCTACCAAACAACTCGTTCATATTTATCAGCAGCAGCAGCTTTTCTCTTGTGATGGTGTAGGTCTATTTCTCGGAATTTTGTGTCGCAGCGAGAGAAATCTGCCGATGCGTGAAACAGGAGACATATGACATATATCTCAATATCCCTTATCATATTTTAATAGACAGCTTTAGTTCTAGTGCGGTGAAGTTACATTGATAGGTCCATGATTAATTTAAAATTCGGGCCCCTATATACCCGTGTAATGGGCCCGACCCATTTAAGTCAATTGAGCTATGACAACGAGTCTCCAAGTCGTATATATTGTAACAAATGAATACCGATGCTTCGCTGCATGAGTTAATTTAAGGCTACGTGGTAAGTGAAAATGGTTAGGACCTATTTGTCGTATAGGCCACGTCATAGCAGATAAGACACGTACGTAGACGCTGCGTAGACTATAGTTGTATCTACGTATATAGTACTGGTTTTTCAACCTCATAACATTCTTCCGCAGTCTCTGGCGAGTAGCAGGCCTATATTTCGGACGCAAAAGAGTACAGCATACAGTACAACACAGTGATAACTCGCTCTGAAATAGAACGTCGTGCATGTGATGTAGGTGTTGCTGGTATGCTTATATTTTTGCATATTTGTAGGATATATACAGTCAACAGTTACGCAACACAGACACTGGGCTTGATTCACTGCAATTTGCAGCCAGTTAAATTTGGCGGTATATTACTATTGGAGAAGTTTGTTTATATAGCCAATATACTTATTCAAACCACGCCATTGATACGGATGTGGGTGTTTATCAGAAACAATTCGACACCAATCATTTGCATCAGTTAAATTTATGTGTTTGACGTTTTTGCAGCTTTTGGGGCTGTTGATCACATACTTTCTGCTCATTGTGCAACTGTCGACTTCTTCACTGGTCGCGTCGCCGACCTCAAATTCCACCGTCACTGACTGAACTGTTAATATTGTTGTCGTTGTTGACAGTTGACAGTGATGGCAGTAGTTAACTATAGTTTACTTATTAACTAATACACCCCGAGTCAAAAAAACACAAAGACGCCCTTGTGTCGATAACTTCGCAAAATATTAATCGATTTGCAAAATTTCTTACTGCTAGGCTTAGCAGAAAATTAACTACAGAATGATCAATACATATGCGACTACATCGTCCTTGAAGACATTCCTGTACCGTATCCTGTAAAACCGTCAGGTCGTAGTTGTCGGCAAGTTTATCGAGCAAAGATACCGTTAACTTAAAACGTAATGTTAATTATTTAAAGTTCGCAATGTCTGACTGACGCAAGACTCAGAGCGGATAGCCGAATAGACTTAATCCGGATGACTAAACAGTGTCTGGGACGTTATGCAGTACAGAGTTTACCAGACAAAGGTCAAGGATCAGGACGATTTTAAGCGCCGTCTGATCAATCAATCAACTATTTTATAGTGCGCCTAAAAGTTGACCAACTTAGTCTGCCGGACTTAAGAATAACTAAAACAGAAAAAATAGAACTAAAACATAAAACCGATGAGCAAATAAGTCCGGTGAACAGTCTAGAGCCATGAGATCAGTCCGACAGACAGAAACAGACTAAGGT
>Ga0056116_1000341_pt1 | contig 15592 bp, 10 predicted proteins | sample WorMetOlspDAHAB2_FD_67352 | JGI IMG/M metagenome (GOLD analysis project Ga0056116, IMG submission 67352) | Marine gutless worms symbiont microbial communities from Max Planck institute for Marine Microbiology, Germany - Olavius sp. DAHAB.2 ...
AATGATGTTTCTTGTTTCATATAAAATTCTGGGATGAATCCCACCAGGGCCCGGAGACTTGTAAACATTAATGTGTTCTAGTGCTTTATTAAGATCCGATTCATCGAACTCAATAACTGAGCTCGATGGATCTGGATCAGCCAGGTTAAGCACCAGGTAGGAATTATCTTCGATAGTAAATACACTGGAAAAGTATAGACAAAATGCAGATGCTTTTTTGTCGTCCTCGGAGATTATGGTATCTTTATCTTTTATATCTCCAATAGTAGAAGATGATGTTGTTTTATTTTTTACATAAGCCCAAAACTTTTTGGGCTTTTTGCAGTCTTTGCAACTTCAATTTGCTCATTTTTATGGATGTGCCTTGTTATTTTACGGATTTCGTTTCTGATCTTAAACTTGCGTAAGAAATCAACATTTTTAGTATCTAGATATATGTTCCATAATCTGTGCTTAATTTTTATTTTTTCTCGGACATTCTTTGGGAGTGGACATTTCCATGACAGTTTTCGCCAGTCATAGAATTTGGATATTTTGGGTATGTGTTGGTCAATGCCTTCCAAAATATGTCCTTTGAATGCAGTCCACATGTCCTCAGTATTGTTATGCTGTGCTAGGCAGAGTTCCCAGTCAATATCCATGTGTTTACACAGACCAACATAATCACCTTTAGCGTAATTAAGTTGCTGTCCGAGACATTTATGTGAAGACGAAAAATTGCAGCTGAATTTCAAAACCGAATTATCACTTTTACCAAGGGGACTCAGATAATCAATATCACTAATAAAATTTTCATTTGAGAGAACAAGATCCAATATGCTGGGCTCATTGGTTCCTCTGGATCTCGTTGGGTTCCTGGCATGCTGTGTTAGAAAGTTTTTACGAATAACCTTGAGAAATTCTTTACTCTGTGGATCAATAGCTTCCACATCATCAGAGGACCAAGTGATATGATAATTGAAGTCTCCAAGGATGAGATTACTGACCTTATTATGACTACACAGATCAGTTATTAAATTATTTATACAAGTATTATTATCAGCTGCACTGTTAGGGCTGCGATATATTGTGGTAACAACCAGACGTGTGTTGTTAAGCTCTATTTCTATTATTACATTTTCTAGTGCGTTAATTCTAGAATACAGCTGTTTGGATTTGGGTTTACGATCCACATACATCGCTATACCGCGTGAAGTAGAACAAACGTAGAATATTTAACATGTGACAAATATATTTAACATTCACATCTATGGTTTGCATGGAATAAATTAAGAGATTTGTCTATAGAACAATCATTTACCAATTGCTGGTTGCTTCTGGAGAACACATCAACTTTTACTCCTTGCAAGTCAAGTGTGTTGTTTCACTCGCAAAATCGACCGCAATGGGTAACTATAGGGCGGACTTCATGACGGCATTCTTGTTCTTTGCGAGCTGGGCTGTGATCTTCAGTTATTGATGAGCTAACTCTTGTACTTGCAATATCAGCTGCATCGGCACTGTCTGTCTTGCCACCTGTTACGAAAAGCATTCAAGCCTATTAATAATAATCATACAAAATTTGTAAAGTGCTATAATGCCATTAGGTTGCTACAGATTGATCAATGAACATTTCTGCAAATGCAAACCTTATCTATTAGTGACAATAGCAATACGAAAACAAGCCACACAACATGACATCCACATTAAAGTTGAAAAATTAAATTCATAGAAAAATAATGAAATTGATGTAATTGTGCACTGCATGTACAGGCAAGTGTGCATTTCTAGCAATACAAAAAGCCATTGGTCATGTGGGATTCTGCCTTGCACAATTTATTTTGGTCTCTCCCTTCCAGTTGCCAGCCAGCCATTGTTAACTCTGAACCTAATAGTGTAACAAAAATGTATCAGGGACAATGGTTTCCAAACAAAATGGATAGTAAAACCTAGGGAAAACCCACCGTGGTGACAATGTCATATAAACAGCATGAAATAATGACATTGTACAAATAGCGTAATCTACTCAAAATCAAACTTAGAGTGATTAGATACCCCAAATTTTCCATCAGACATTTTGGTGACTAGTCCGTGAATGACCAGTCTCAAGTTGGTTTCTCGGTGTATTGTCCAGTTACCTATATCATACTGTTCACAGCTAGGTGTTATTTTCAGTCTGTAGGGACTGAAATTTGACTCATTCCTATGTTATTTTCAGTCCATTGCAGACTGACTGTAGTATCATCCCGAAGTGTTTTTCACTCCAAACAGAATGTAAAGTACAGCTTGTGCATGCTGTTTGCTGTTTGTGGATTGTTTAACATATTAATTTCATACATCTGGATATAATTTTGTAAAGTGCCCCTGCAGCATTTTCGCGACAGCATCACTTTAATCTTTTCATTTGTAATAATAATAATAATAATAATGCTTTATACCTTGGTTATTTGATTGATCAGGCAATTTGTATGCTGAGGATATTACCATGCTAGCCTGCAGCTGCTTAGGTCTTCTGAAAACCATATGGACTGAAAATAGCGTATACAGGCACTATTTGTCAGTCTGTGGAATTGAAAAGAACCTCTGGTTGATACTACAGAGTCCGCCATGGGCTGAAAATAACTAATGGAAGCTAAAGCTATGTCACCAAATATGTTTGGGACCGCATTCGGCGAATTACGTACCGTATTATCTCGATTATAATGCGCACTCGTGTATAATGCGCAGGTAGACTGTGGACGTCTGGTCATGGGTAAAATTAAAGTACACATATATAATATGCAGGGCAATTTCAGCATCATAGCCTTAAAGTAGAAATATGTGGTTAGTGTTAATGGGCAACTTAGAACTACCTAGAACTGGAAACGAGAAGGCATTGAAGCTGTCTTCTGAACAAAGTGGGTGGCTCTGAAAAGAGCCGGTTGTTTGATGAGCCATTACCTGTCTTGCCGGTTTTTACATCGCACAAATAACAGCAGCTGACCTAAGTACAGAAAAATACAAGTATTAAGTCGGGTTTTCTCGGTATTGCTACCGACCGTTTATTTTGTTCACATAATGGCGGCGAGTTCGTAGACATCCATGGGCGAGGTAGATAACTTTAAGAAAAATTTTACACATGTATAATGCGCGCCCCAACTTTAAACCACTACTTTGAACCTAAAATTATGCACATTATAATCGAGATAATACGGTAGTTATTTGCTTATTATTTGCACACACGAAAAACAGCGTTCACTTTAAGACGATGTGATGAACAGTGCTCATCATGCAGCCCACAAATCTGCACTCGTCACCAGTTTGAGAAGCAGTTAGGCTACTACTTATCGGCAGTCTGATTTCGACTCGGCACTTTCGATGAAAGCTAAAACCATGTAGAAAGTGTGCACTGGTGATACAAACAAATTTACAACCCGCCTGAACAACGGATAATGATGGAAACAATTCAAATACGCACGAAATACGCAGTCCACTGTAACTTTGTTTACAATTTTACAGCATGATCCTAGTGGGTGTGACTGACCTACCTTAAAACAATCACAGAGGTTGATTCGCCCTATGGTGGCATTCTGAACACGGGTTTGTAAATACGCGTACCGGCAACTGGCACCCGATCCCCACGGATCGCCTACCGGCAGTCAGCTATCAATAATTCGTTGGCACTTAAGCCTACCCCTAAACCTAACCCTAACCTACCCTAACCCTAACCCTTAACTAAGCTTCTAGTTCCAAAAAAGAGGAAAACCGACTGCCAGATTTCTCATCGCTTAAACGTCGAGGCCATTTTGATTTTTGACGCCACTGGGCTTCAGGCGAAAGGGGCTTCGCCCCACCCGCCTGCAGCCCAGTGGCGTGCCACATGTCAGCTAATCATAGCTACTGCCGCTGGTACCCGATACACTACGTATAAAAAACACTAATGGCGCATTCCTTTGCTGAACATGTTTTTGGTTGTTAATTTGTTGACATGGATAGGTCATGAACGTCATAAAATTTGCATTTACCTTCTTGGCTATTCAGGTTTCAGAAAAATAGTTATTTTGTCTAAAATTGTCCCTTTTGCGGTGGTGCTGCTGCTTTGAATTTCAAATGTGGCTAGTAGGGTCATGGTAGAACTTGCGCTTTTTTCGGTTTATCACTGTCAATGTCATTTAGCTCAATTTATATAGTGCATGGTCTAACAGTACCTGTAATGGCTGGTAATGGTATACTGGCCAGTCCCGGCGGTGCACACGCTTATGACGTCAGGGTTTTCCCATTCTAAAAATAGCACCACAGTTTGTTGACATTAATTGCGCTGGTATACAACGTGATGTAAATATAAACAAGCATGCCTTACCTTTACCATGACCTTTTCTTCGTGGTGGATAGCTCCATCATCGATGACTCCACCCAGCGTGGAGACCACAGCTGGGGTCCAGTTATGTCATTTTCTTTGAGGCTTTCGCAAACCTCAAGAGAGTGCCAAAACGGAGTTGTCTCAACGCTTTGGAGGACATAATGGGTGAACCCATTACATCTCTCCCAATAGCCTTGTGGCTACACAGGAGCCTACGAAGTGGAGTGACGTTTCACTGTCTTCCTTACAAAGTGGACACAGGGGGTCCGACCGAAGTTTCATGATAATGATATGTCTATTGAGAGAGACAAGTCCAGTGACTAGTTCTGTAAGCAGGCGAAAATCCTGCTTCCTGAGACCTAGTGCAAACTTGGCCAAGCCAGGGTTTGGCCCATTAATATATAATTTGGCCTGTCTGCATCCCGGTTTTTGTTGCCAGGAGATATGCTGCTCTTTGAGAGCCCGTTTCCGATGATTTGTGCGGAGATAATAAGACAACCCAAAAAATAGACAATCCAAAGACGTGCTCGGGCCAGTAAAGCTAGATGCAGAAGCTTGCTTGGCTAGCAAGTCTGCCCTTTCGTTTCCCTCAAAACAACAGCAGTCTAAGGTTATTATACACAGAGAGGAGTTGCAGTTCCTTTGCAGTCTGAGTAACCAGTGCCAATGTCACCTTAGTGCTGGAAAGAGACGAGTGCATCTTGACTGTCAGAGCATATGGCTACAGAGACACCATACTCTTCACGCATTCTGCACAGCTGAGTACAGGCTAAGATAGCATATATCTCAGCCTGATAAACAGTGCAGTAATAGGCGAGAGGATAACAATACTCATCCTGGCTCTTCATAATACTCACCCCAGATCCAGAAGATCCAACTTGTGTTAGTCTGGATCCATCAGTGAAACAAAAACAATGTCGTCATTTAAGGAGACGTTGTTGTGCCAGTCATCCCTCTTTGGGATATGAACTGCGTAGTTTTTATCAAAGTAATACTTCGGAATTACCCTGCCACTAGGGAAAAGTGACTCAGGTATGTGATGTGACATCATGCATTTAATGGTGCTATGCCCACAGCCATTTTGAAACCACTGTGAGGATACCCGTAGTCTGTAACAGGAGGCCATTGCTTCCTGTTTGATAAAGACTGGGAGTGGTACTGAACCAGTAATGAGTTCCAGTGCAGCCTTAGGAGTTGTCCTTATGGCGCCTATAATGTGTATGTTATTGTATAGACAAGCCAGGCGTTGGATATGTCCCAATTGCTTAGCTTCTGTTGAATAAGTGACTCTTGGCCACCAGACTACAGCGGCATATGCGATCATTGGTCGTATCACCGCTGTGTGTAGCCAGTATACCACTTTGGGTATACTGGCTCACACCCCATGTAGACTTGCTGTGGAGGCCACACTGTACCTATTCTACAGGGTGTTCGGAAAAAAACGCAGTAACTTGGCCATGATGCCATGACGTAGCTGCAGCTCTTCTGCAAATTCATTAATCTCTTGTTACATATCTGCCCTATGGGGGGGGAGGGGCTGTGAAAAAACATTTATCGTGGTACAAATCTACGAACCTATCACTATGCTTTAGTTTTTGTTGAAGATATGGACAGCACGAGTGCAACGTCTGCACACCGAAAATAGGCACACGGGTGCTGATTTGACTAAGGAGTGGTAATATGCTCAAATGTCTGTATAGTTACACGTTTACACTTTTATGGCTATAAAACTGCAGCGGCTATAGTCAATCTAAAGATTGACTATAGCCGTGGATATCCTGAGCACAGGTTGTCTGGTCAGTTTGTCAAAAAAATATCTGCATTTCAGCGAACACTGTGTCGACATCTAGCGACAAGTTTCAGAACTTCACTGAAAGTCAACGTTATTCCCTATAAAACGCTGAAAACAGAATTAAGATCGATCAACAAATAGCGACACTGTAACAAATTGAGGAACCACACCCATTGCCGGGATGCTGAAAGACCGGAAGCGTGACATGCAAACAAGCAAACAAACATATGAAGTTGATACCACCAGCGCCGCACAGTGCCGACGTATACCGGCAGGATACTGTAATGTAGAGGTATCCAACTATATAAAACATTCTTGTAGTGGTATCTCATTGTATCTACATTCTAATACGCAGTATATGTTTTGGGATCTAAATTCTTTCAAAGCAGATTGGACTAATTGTGCAAGACTTTGCCCATGCGGGACAAAAAACCTCTAAATTGGCCCGTGAGTAACCGAAAGAGTATCTTTCCTGCCAGTAACAATGTTATACATTGGACATTGAAAAAAATTAGACAGCATAGGAATCTACTTTACTGGTTTATTAAAAGTTTGTCCTAGCGAACGCAATTATAATGCTAGTATTTTTCCGTGCGTACAAGAAGATAAATGCATATATGCAATATTGGCTGTTTATGCCAGTAAAAATTTGTATCTGAATTAGCATGTCAGCTGATATGGGCAGTTGTGCTATACATTTCCCTTGCAGAGTTAGCCTAATTCCTATAGTGTTCAAAAAATTCTCAGCAAGCAGCTGAGATTTTCTCCAAAATCGACATCTTAAAATTCATCAATTTATCAGGAGGCACTGTGAAAAAAGTTACACGAGAGAAATCTACTATCTTTTGCGATAAAACCACACCAAACTGCATGTTAAAAAATTGACTGACTTATGGCGCACATGAGTTGACTGTTGATGGCCAATTTTGGACGACCCTGACGCAGGTTTGACTACTGTAGTGCCGTTAGTTAAGGAGATATCAGCAAATTTCTCAGGGCGGAGAAATCTACATACCTACTTGCCTATAAAGCTGGCATGGAAATATTATTCTGGATTCATTATAAATGGTTGAAATGCTGTGTAAAAAAGTCCTGTCAGTTTTACGGAAAATTTGTTACTGGCTCTCCTGCCAGTAATAAATTTTCCGCCTTGTCTTTGTAGGTATATACCGGTAATCGCTGTGCTTAGTCAAATTTGAATCTAGGTACCCATTTGGGGACCTTAACTGTTTATGTAACAATGCTCAGTAATGCCACCAGAATCTTAAAAATTGCAAAAAAACCTTCATGCATTGAACCTGGAAGGGTTTGTAGATTTGTCTTGTGGTAATGATTTTCTACGGCGTCCCCTAGCTGTGATATGAGAAACTAACAAATTTGAGGATACTGATTGATTGAAAAATTGCTGCAACGTTACATCGTTTTCGGAAGACCCTGTCGAAACATACAGTGCAATTCAGTGGCACATTCGTTCCCTTCAGTTAGCGTTGACTCAAGGAGGCTACACTTTCGGTTAATAGTTACCGGCAGGAAAGCCCTTCATTGCGGTTACTTACGGGCTGATATTTTGGTTTTTGTTTGCCCCTGTGAGGTGAACCACTAGACCAATCTTCACGATATTTGGCAGCCTCTCTGCTAAATTTAGCAAATATAGGTCAAAATGTGTGATTTAGGGACAAAAACCCCAAAATTTGAACTCACACTGTCCGACTTCGTGTGATTTTCATGAAATATGCAGCATTTTGGCGGATATTTGTTCTTAGCAAGTGTGTTAAATTTGATGCCTATTGGTATGTAAATGACAGATTTGAAACCAAAAACCTGGTCACCCTCAACGTTTGCTGCGACTGCTTAAAAATCTTTTGGTCCCAAGCCCCCACACTAGGATTCATGTCAAACAAAGTTTCGGTGCAAGACATCCTATCAGTGCCCTCTATCTGCAATTCTGCATGCAAAGTTTGGTGGAGATTGGTTGACGCCTGGCGATGTGAGGTCCGATGGAAGATGTTTTTATTGCTGGTTTTTGTTTGTATGTGACGTTTCCAGTCGTTACTGCATCCCGGCGATCGGTTGAATTTGATGTAGTGTCGCCATTTGTTAATGAATTTTCATGCTGATATGAGCAATTTTAGACAGTTAAATGCGCTTTTTACTTGGGATCAAAACAAGTTTGTTGGTGCAAGCAATCGTTTCACACACTCTGAGTGAGTGAGTAGAGTTTAACGCCCCACCCGACATAATATAGGTCATTTCGGAGGCTATCTGCATGCAAAGTTTGGAGGTGATGGTTGATACTCGGCGATGTGAGATTCGACGCGCGCGTGCACGCGCGTGTGCACTGAGAATTAAAAAAACGACACGTGTTGACAACTTCGTGAAATGTTAATCAGTTTTAAGAATTTTCAGTTCTAGTCTCAGTACAAAATTTTCTACAAAATGATCACTACATATCCCACTACACGTTGAAGACTTGCTACACTACTCTATGAAACCTTAATGTTTCAAAACTTGGTATAAATTTCAAAAATACAGTACTGAAGGACGTTGTTTTTGGTTAATTTTTTGTGGATTTATTTACTTACTTTCTTTTTTGCCATTTAAAGTGTTAATAAAGCATTGTAAAACATCACTTGACATTAAATATTCTGTGCATGACCTAACTTCTTACATCAATTACTGTACGTGGTCTGCAAAGCTGTGGTATCATATAAGTAAGTAAGTAAGTAAGTAAGTAAATACATTTATATAGTGCCAAGGTCGTGAACGAATCAGTGGCGCTATGATGAGTCACTAGGCAGTGGGAAAACTGGACTGAAAAAGATGTGATTTCAGATGTTTACGAAATGTTACGAGACTTTTACAAGAACGGACGTTTGGTGGGAGACTATTCCAGACGGTACAGAATCCGCGAGTGCCAAATGACAAGTTACATCGTGTAACAGACAACAGGTTGGCTGAGGCGGATCGTAAGGATCTACATGGGTTGTGCTGATGGAGCAAGCTAAAAAAAGCAAAAGACGTCAGCACTTGCTCTTGTATCAGTTAACCTGAGCAAGCTATAAATTCCAATCCATACATTCTTTTAGATGGAAATTCTGGCAAAAATTTATCTAATCCCCATCTTTTCCCTTCCTTTAGGATTTTCATCTATGATTTTATTGTGTACGCTCATCTTACCTGTGCCACAAATTCAAGCACGGTAATTGATAACATCACAAACTTATTCATGTAAAATCTAGATTCATTGACGAGTTTTAATATGATTTTATTAATTAACATGAGTACTATGTTTTGAAATTATGCGATTTGTGAATATAAACGGTTACAGGCAATGCAGCAATGTCTTTAAGGTATGGTGGTATATGGAATGATCATTTTGTGGCAGATTTTGTGCCAAAACTAACAGTGAAAGAATTTTGAAAATTGATTACTATTTCGGGAAGTTATCAATGTGAGTAGGGGATGTCTTGTTTTTTTGACTCTATATATATCATGGCTTGTACAGTAATACAAGCTCTTGTATAAGCCAAGTGAATGGGTGATGGTGATTTTAGACCCCCCACAGCTCTCAGACCCCTCAACCGATTTTCATAAAACTAGAAATATACAATAACTATCTCCTGTATAGTACCTGCATGCAAAATTTTATTGAGTTTCGTCAACGTCGATAGTCTGGGCAAGTAGCTAGTATAACACATGAAAGTTTGTCCTTTTTTGCTCCTTTACCACTGCCACGGGTCATTTTTTGACACATTCCCACCGTGGCCCCACACACAATACGTCATTATATGTTGTTCTGGTCTTTTGTGAATTATAAGGATGAAATTTGAAATTTGACCCATTTTTACCTGCAAAGACGTAAAAATTGGGACAGCTGGCAGTCAGGTCAATCAACATTGTAGTCGTCCTAACTCTGGAAAGGTAAGTCATATCCATTTCAAACTTGGTACACAACCTGAAGGTCAAAAAGTTACATGGTCACATAATGTATACAGCTAAAATGTGCTTTGTCTGCGTCTGGGTGTTCATATCAAGTTCATACTTGGGTGGTAACTTCATGGACCACCCCCAACTATTCAGGTCCTTGGAACGCGTCGCCCGTCGATCCGGACCAGTGTCAGACAGTACGTCGCCATCTGTGCTAGCCTGGCGCACTGAGCGCCTGCGCTACTTCAACCTTGTCCGTCGACGGAGATTGGAGTTCTGGATGGCTTGTGTTGCTGCTGACCAGTCGCAGCCTTGTCGCTTGTGGCGGTCCTTCGACCAGCTGCTTGGCAGGGGCCGCGCACCGCCTCGCAGCATCGACGCATCAGTCCTGCACCAGTTCTTTGACGATAAGGTTGCTGTTTGTGCTGCTACTGCTAACGCCGCCGCGCCTCAGTACACTGCTGCACCTGTTGGATATGAACGCCGTCTCTTCACCCCTGTCACCCCGACAGAGGTGTCAGAGATGGTGCGAGCACTGCCCGATAAGCAGTGCTTATCAGATTCGATGCTAACACACGTACTGAAGTCAAGCGTTGACATCTTGGGGCCGTTCCTGAGCCGGCTGTTTTGTTGGTCTCTTAAGCATGGTGCCGTTCCACTGAAAATGAAAGCTGCGCACATCACCCCGACACTGAAGAAGGCTGATTTGGATCCGGCTGATGCTAAGCTATATCGCCTGATCGCCAATTTGTCCGTACTGTCCAAGCTGCTTGAAAGACTGGTTGCCGAGCAGCTTTTGACATCCCAGGGACAACAGCCTTCTACCAGACTGGCAGTCTGCATACAGGGCGCTCCACTAGACGGAAACGGCCCGCGCTCAGGGTCTTGGCTGACATCCTGCTGGCTCTGGACTCTAGCAATCTGGCAGTACTGACGCTGCTAGATCTGTTGGCAGCATTCGACAGTGTTGACCATGACATTCTACTCCGGCGGCTTCAGACTACCTACGGTTTTGGTGGAGTCGTGATGGACTGGTTTAGGTCATACTTGAATGGTCGCACTAAGACCACCAGTTCATCGATGTCGGCTGTTCTATACAGTGTCCCACATTGTTCAGACCTTGGACCGATTCTGTTCCTCCTGTACACTGCCGACTTGCTGCAGCTAGTTACCGTGAATCTCGACTATTAGCCGCACTCGTAGATAAGCCGCAGATGTACTTCGTGGATGTTGTAAAGTACGTCAACAATGTATGCTCACGGAGATGACGCATTTAGCGCTGCCTACTGCTTGGAATGCGCGTCGCCCAAGTGAACCTGCGCACCTGAATAGCGTGAGAAATTTGATACCACCAACTGACTGACCGACCTACCGCCCGCGTACCCTGGGCCGACCATCGCGGTTGGATAAAGAAGCGGACTGAACTACAGCGCCGGTGAAGGGCCATTTCGACGAATTTCGTAATCAGTGGTTAACGCATTGACACAGGTGCCAAATAGCTGATTTATTTAAAAGTCGAAACATCACTAGCCTAAACCACTAACTGCCCGAAATTGCATTTTGCTAGTTCAATGTTGCGGTTTTACGGACTGGAAATATTTGTGTAGAGTTTGTCTTATAGATAAGCCGCATCCCAACTTCAGGTCACCAAATTCAGGTTAAAATCATGCGGCTTATCGTCGAGATTTTACGGTATTCGTCACCATCTTCATCCTCATGCTTACGCAGACGACACAGATTTATGGCTTTTGTATTCCGCCAGACACTCTCATGCTTCAGGAACGCATTTCTGTCTGCATTGATGAAGTGTCGTTGTGGATGGCTTCTAACCAGCTGCTGCTCAACCCTGCCAGGACTGAGGTGCTGTGGTGCTCATCTGCATGGCGTAAACATCAGATCCCAACTGGATTAGTACGCATCGGCAACACGTCAGTGTTGCCGGTGTCTGGTTCGTGACCTTTGGGTCTATATTAACGCTGACCTCACTCTGAGTGCCCACATCACTGCAACTGTCAGAACCTGTTTTGCAGCACTCCGGCAGATACGTAGTGTCCGGCGTTCTCTCACATGTGAAGCTCTGCTAACTCTGCTCCATGCACTGGTGATCACCAACGTTGACTACTGTTGTTCAACACTGGCTGGTGTATCTGGTTCACTCTTGCAGCGCCTGCAGTCTGTGTTGAATGCCGCTGCTCGACTGGTGTTCTCTGCAAGGTGGTCAGAACACATCATGCCACTTCTCCGTGAACAACACTGGTTGAAAGTTTTGGAGAGAATACATTTTCGTTTGTGTGTTCTGACACATCGTTGCCTTCGTGGTACTGCGCCACCATACCTTGCTGACACACTCCAATCAACAGCTGATGTACAAGAACGTTGCCGTCTCAAGTCTGCTTCGACGTCAACACTCGTTGTACCACCGACACGTCGAGCCACCGTTGGTGACCGCGTGTTTCCGGCTGACGCGTCCTGTGCCTGGAATTCCCATTCCAACTTCGGTCAGGAAATCCAGTCACAGCCTGCTTTCCGCCAGAAACTGAAGACAACACTGTTTGACATCTCTTTTCCGGCAGACTGGCCGTCATATAGTTGTATAAGGTGCCCCTGAAACACTTTAGTGTGACGTCACTCTAATTGCTGCATTGTTTATTATTATTATTACTATTATTATTATTACTGGGGCACAAAATGGTTGTTATGGCTACTCTCGTTGCTTAGCAATTGGGGAACTAAAATTTGCACTTTGTGACCCCATATTTCAACAATACGAAGTCCTGTAAACTTCAAAATATTCACATACATTCATCACATGGTCCTGGTCACGACCCAGTGTTAGGGCCAAAGGTCAAGTCGCATAACACGTACATGTAAAATGTGCCATATCTCTGTATTTGGTGGTCATGTCAGCGAAACATTATTATCTCAAACCATACACTGAGTGTGGTACTGATCGTTTTGTCACTGATAATCATCAGTGCAGTGTCAGTGATTATTTTTAATGTTATCTTATAGTATTAAAACCGCAAATATTATATAGAAAAACGGGGCACTGAAAATGCGGGAGTGGAAAATGCAGGAGTGGAAAATGCGGGTGCGATAATGCTGGGAAATCTGTCAGAAGAGAAAACTATAAGACACTAGTAGTTATGCTAAAGCGAATCCGTCTTAGACAGGTCGTGAACAATGCTCATGAACAGCGTTAGGGTTAGGGATTCCGTAATTATAGTATCGTCTTAATTCAGTTTTTTATAAACCGACTCCGTTCTTATGATATGACAACAAGATGTATATCGAACTGTGTGTTAGTATTTGTGATTATCAAACTGCTTTGCAACATGAGCTTCAGTCGGTGGCACTGCTGTGTGATGCACTTCTGTGCAGTGATGTATATTGTGATAACGGTGAGCATATTGCTATTCTTGCTATTTATGCTGACCAGATATGTAAAGCTTGTCTTGAGTCCGCAAAGGCTAGCATTCCTGTCACAAGTGCAGTCGGTGAGGCTGGGCGTATACCTGGCTGGAACGAACATGTAGCCCCACTAAAATCACAGTACATATTTTGGCACAATTTGTGGCGGGACTATGGCATGCCCAGACACGGGATAGTTGCAGATATCATGAGGAAGACCAGATCCCGTTATCATGCCGCTATTAGACAGATCCGTAAACAACAAGATGTATTGTCAATACCTGCATAGCAACTGCATTCTGTCATAATCACAGCCGTAACTTTTGACGAGAAATAAAACATATGCGCAAGGGTAAAGCTAATGTTCCGGGCATTGTTGATGGGCTCTCTAATTCGTGCGATATTGCTGACATGTTTGCACCTAAATACCAAGAACTGTATACGAGCGTCCCCTATGATAGAGTTGAGATGGAGAACATTGCTATGGAGCTCAATTCTGGTGTTGGGAACCATGATAAATGATTTACACTTTGGTACTGTTAACACAAATCTTGGAAAAAGAAGTCTTAAATTTAAAGCTAGGAATGTCTGGACTTGCTTACCAACTTCATTAAAACAACTCTGCTGAACTTATAACTTTAAGAAGACAATCAAGATATATCTACAATCACGTATCTTTGATACTGTGTGACGTATGGAAAATCACTATTTTTTCTAAAATATATAACGGCATATACCAAATATTATGCTCTGCTACATGTTTGCCATTGTTTGTTTGAGTGTGTGTCTGTGTGCTGTTTAATTGGGTTTAACGGATTTGAGTACATCTAAGTTTATTATGGGCAGCCAGCTGTGATGAGCTTTTTTTGCTTTTCTGGCAGCCCATCATCGTGCTATTTTATTTTCTATATTTGTTCTATTAATCTTTATTGCACGTTGGCAAATTAAATATGATGATGATGATGAGATAACAGTTCAGCGGGTTTAGATCTGTCATAGGTATCTGAGGGCGAGGCAATCGGAAAACTGAAGCCCGGTAAGCATGAAGGTTTCTCCGATCTCAGTTCTGATCATTACATTAAAGCTGGCACTGAATTGGCTGTCCACATACATATGCTTTTTTTCAGCCATGCTTTTTCATGGCTATGCTCCACACAGCATGTCTGAATGCACCGTGATTCCCATTCCGAAGGGTAGTAGTACTAATAAAGCTGATTCTGCTAATTATCAAGGCATCGCATTGTGCTCAATTTTTGCTAAGGTATTTGATTTAATATTCTTACAGCAATTTAGCCAATGTCTCATTACTTCGGATTTGCAGTTTGGATTTAAGCCTGCGCATTCCACTACTATGTGCATGATGGTTTTAAAGGAAACGCTCGCATATTATACTGTTGATGGTGGGGAAGCTTTCTGTACGTTTTTGGATGCCACAAAGGCATTCGACAGGGTAGATTATTGTAAATTATTTCTGGAACTGATGAAAAGAGACATACATCCTTTGTACTTGCGGTTGATGTTGTATATGTATACCGATAGTAATTTATGTGTTAGTTGGGATGGTAGCTGCAGTACCACATTCAGAGCTATTAATGGTGTTAAACAAGGAGGTATAGTCAGTCCTTTTTTGTGTGTATCTCGACAGTCTTCAACTTGCACTAAGTAGAACTTGTGTAGGCTGTTTCGTTGGTGATATCTATGTTGGTGCACTGGCAACATTGGACAGGGAAACCCGTGACGTCATCCGCCGTCTACAACTCTGTCGGCGTGGCTGTCGTTCACGAGAACACCGTCGACGCAAAGAGGCTGCAGCCAGTACAGTGACGTCATCAGCCTGCTGTGCTGCAGAAATCCCCACAATACTCGGTAACAGGCGCTTTGTAAATAACAATAACAACGTCAATCAGCTGTTTTCCAGGCGACGGGATGAGCATACCTCAGTACTGAAAGCAGCTCAACGTAGTCCGTTAATGTACCTGTCTGACCAGTCCGTACTGTTGCTGCTAGTGACCGGCCGCGCATCCCTGGCAACGTTATACATCGTAGCCCGGCACCGTCGCTGTATCTGCTCAACGCCGCTGCGCTGTCCAAGCCGCACGCGGTCGACCAGCTCGGCGCCGACCTACGAGGCTACGACGTCGACG
>Ga0056116_1000345_pt1 | contig 15512 bp, 15 predicted proteins | sample WorMetOlspDAHAB2_FD_67352 | JGI IMG/M metagenome (GOLD analysis project Ga0056116, IMG submission 67352) | Marine gutless worms symbiont microbial communities from Max Planck institute for Marine Microbiology, Germany - Olavius sp. DAHAB.2 ...
AATTATTGATCATCTGAAGGCTCCTTCCAGCGGATGTTGCCTATTTCGAATACCGACCTAACTCGGTGCTTATTAGCAAAAGGGTATAATGTAATCCATAATTTGTTTCGACCGACAATTCTTGAATTTGGTTGGAGCCCGAATCTGGATTGATGAAATACCAACAATAAAAAACGTGGGTATGATCATGAGTGACGAAAAAGAGAAACATGATGAATGCCGAATGGACCAAACAGACTCTAAGGGCAACACCAATTTGTGCTGCTGCTATATTTTAGACCAGGATGGTCAGTACGAAGATCCCTGTTTTATTTCAGTTGACGACTGTTGCTAACATACGCTGTTAAGGAACCGCAGAGACAGCCACCTCCAACTAACCCCAGTCCGGTGTGCATGATACCGGTCCGGCGGTATAACTCACGGCACGACAAGGTAGTGCAGAAGCTTTTCCAACGGGTTTTGATCTTCATAAGAAGTCGATGAGGTTTTCAGCGGGGTTGGATGAAATGTTTTAATGGCCAATATGCCAAGCAAGATATAAAAAAGCCACGTAAAGGCCAGCAAGATCGGGGAGGCTCTAAGGCAAAGGTTGCGCTTACGGGCATAAAACCGACCGGCACCCCCCACATCGGTAACTATTTGGGAATGATTAAACCGGCAATTGAATTGGCTCAGTCATTCCAGGCGTATTACTTTATTGCCGATTACCATGCTCTGACGACCACTCGAGACCCCAATCAACTGAACCGATGGATATACGAGGTTGCGGCGACTTGGTTGGCACTAGGGTTGGATCCGGAACGGGTTGTTTTTTACCGGCAGGCGGACATTCCGGAAATTTTCGAATTCACGTGGATTCTGACTTGTTTTACTTCCAAGGGATTGCTCAACCGAGCGCATGCCTATAAGGCTGTCGTGCAGGAGAATATCCGTGCGGGCAAAAATGCGGACGATAATATCGACGCGGGACTATACAATTACCCGGTAATGATGGCTGCCGATATTTTGCTGTTTGGATCCGACGCGGTTCCTGTGGGGCTGGACCAGAGACAGCACCTTGAGATCGTTCGGGATATCGCCGTCAGCGTCAATGCCCAGATTGGCAATGTTTTGAATGTTCCGCAAGCACTCATCCAAACGGAAGTGATGACCATACCCGGTTTGGACGGGCGCAAAATGAGCAAAAACTACCGCAATACCATACCGATCTTTGCCGATCCCAGGACCATCCGTAGACAGGTGATGCGGATTGTAACCGACTCGAAATCTCCTGAGCAACCTAAAGACCCCGATGAGTGCAATGTTTTCGCCATATGGCAGCACTTTGCGCCGGCTCAAGCAGTGGAAGACAAACGACAGCTTTATTGGCGAGGGGGGCTGGCCTACAGCGAAATCAAACAAGAGTTGTATGAGCTGTTGATAGCAAAATTTGATGCAAACTATCAAGTCTACCAAAATTATATGAGAGATACGCATGCAATTGATCGAATTCTGAAACGAGGCGCTGTGAGAGCTCGAGTCATTGCCGAGCCCTTGCTATCAAAAATTCGTAGCAAAATAGGAATTGAGTAGACGAAAATCTAATTGCTGGAGACAGTGACGGGATTATATTCGCTGAAGGAGATATAAATGGGAACGAATGTCGCTCAAAAATTGATTGAAGCCCATTTGGTGGATGGACGCATGCAGACAGGTAAAGAAATTGGTCTCAAAATCGATCAAACCCTGACACAGGATGCCACCGGCACAATGGTTATGCTGGAATTTAAAGCCATGCAAATCCCAAGGTTAAAACCGAACTTTCCGCTCAATATGTGGATCATAAGATAACTTTTGGGAAGCGAAGACCCAAGAAGACCGATGAAATCCATACTCGAAAAATATGATCTTATAGATGAACAAGTCGGTGCCGGTTCAGGAGAAGAGCCAAATTGCACCGGAGACATCCTGCAATCAATTTCTCCTATTGACCTGCAACCCATTGGAGAAATTCGTTGTGCAGCAGTAGATGATTATGAAAAAATTATTGCCCGGGCTGTAGAAGCCTTCCAAACCTGGCGCATGATTCCGGCGCCCAGGCGGGGCGAGATTGTGCGACAAATCAGAGACGTTTTGCGTGATCACAAGAAATTTTTAGCCGAAATAATCAGCCTGGAAGTTGGAAAGATTCGGGCAGAGGCCGAAGGTGAAGTTCAGGAAATGATCGACATCGCCGATTTTGCTGTGGGCCAATCGAGGATGCTTTATGGATTGACAATGCACAGTGAGCGCTTGGAGCATCGGATGTATGAACAGTGGCATCCATTAGGGCCGGTGGGCGTTATTACAGCGTTTAATTTTCCCGTGGCGGTCTGGTCGTGGAACGCTTTTATTGCACTGGTATGCGGAGATACAGTGATTTGGAAACCGTCTTCTAAAGCCTCTCTTACCGCGATAGCCACCATGAAAATCATATGGCCGCTGTTAAATCATAACGGTCTTCCGGACGGTATACTCAACTTGGTGATCGGTGACCGGAAAACGGTCGGCGAGAAACTGATCCACGACAAACGCATTCCCCTGGTCTCGGCGACCGGCAGCGTCGGTATGGGACGGCACGTTTCACGAGCCGTGGCATCGCGTCTATGCAAGACAATTCTTGAACTGGGAGGCAATAATGCGGTCATTGTTGCCCCCAGCGCGGATCTGGATCTGGCGATCAGGGGGATTGTGTATGGTGCTGTCGGTACCGCCGGTCAACGCTGCACAACAATTCGAAGGGTGATAGTCCATAAGGATATATATGACAACTTTTGCCGCTCACTGATCAGGGCCTATCAGCAAATTCATATTGGTCATCCCCTCGATGAAGGTGTCCACATGGGGCCCCTCATAGATCCCCAGGCCGTGCAGGCAATGCAAACCGCATTGCTTGAGTTGAAACAGCAGGGCGGGCAAATTCTGTATGGCGGGCAGATCCTATCCGGGGGAATCTTTGATGCCGGCACTTATGTCACCCCCTGCATCGCTGAAGCTGACCCAAATCTACCGATTGTACATGAAGAAACCTTCGCTCCCATCCTCTATGTAATCAAATATAGTGATATCGACGAGGCTTTGCATTACCAAAATTCAGTGCCTCAGGGTCTTTCTTCGGCTATTTTCACCAAGGATTTACGAGAGTCGGAACTATTCTTGAGCCATCGCGGAAGCGATTGTGGTCTCGCCAATGTCAATATTGGCACTTCCGGAGCAGAAATCGGTGGCGCTTTTGGTGGTGAAAAAGACACCGGCGGCGGGCGCGAAGCTGGTTCCGATGTATGGAAAAGTTACATGCGGCGGCAGACGTCTACCATCAACTGGTCCCAGGATCTGCCGCTGGCTCAGGGAATTGAGTTTGAGGTAAAGTAGAAAAGTTAACAGTTTAGAGGAATTGTCCACGCTCTATACCGAGTCCAATGCACTGATTACCCTCTATTGACGGGGTGGCATCTTCATCTTCAAGATAATGTCGTATACGGTGTCCATATTTTTCTATCTTGTCACTCGATTCATGTTGTCTTATTTTAAGGACATCCATTAACATTTCATTTGACAACTGAATTGGGCATTCACATCAAAAACGTGTTGAGACAAAACTAATCGAGAATTCAGAAACAAGAAGGCACCATTTTAAGGAGATGAAAACAAATGAGGGTAGTCAGGAAAAATGTTGTTCTGGCCGAGAGCAACGATACCATTATCATAGAAGGAAACCACTATTTTCCTCCCGATTCCATTAACTGGGACTATTTTCAGAATAGCAATACTCATACGACATGTTCATGGAAGGGGGAAGCAAGCTATTATAAGATTGTGATCAGAGATAACGTGGAAGAAGATGCCGCGTGGTATTATCCCGAACCCAAAGAGGCCGCCAAGGAGATTAAAAACTATGTGGCCTTCTATAAAGGAGTCCACTGATGATTCGGATAGCCAAGAAAACCAGATGAAAACCAGCGGACATAATAGACCGGGCCTCTGATTATTTTGGTGAAGGAGGGGCTGCGTTGGAAGAAAAGGAACACAGTCCATTTTGTATTTCATTTGGGTGTCGGTGGGTCTGTGGCTGTAACCGTTGTTGACGAAGAAAACCACCTGATGGTCGATGTCGAAACCAGAGAGTTCGAATATCAGGCGAAACGTTTATTAGAAAGGTTGTAAAGGACCTTGATTGGACTATGACCACTTCCGGGTGATGTTATTGCTTAAAAATATATACTGCGGGTGATCAAACATCATTATCGGGGGCACCATATTTTTTCTGTCGAGCTCTTTGAGTCAAAAAACCAAATGTTCAAACTTGATCATAAGGTCGCTCTTATTACGGGGGCCAATAAAGGCATCGGTTTAGAAATCAGCCGTCAGGTTTGCGGTTATGTCACGGACAAAAAATTCCAGACAAATGCCCAATCTGTGGGGCTCCAAAAGAGAAATTCAAAATTATAAAAGGCTAATGCATGCATTCATTGACTTTGCTTAGGTGATTGATCTCTTTTGCCATCATTTCATACTTGGCAGTTACCAATTCGAAAAATGCTTTTTCAGAGAGTTCTTTCAGGTATAGATCGGATAAGTACCACCGTTTGTCGTATCTGCCTACCTTTCTGAACATTTCGCAATTTTTGGCCACCATCAGATCGAAAGCTTTCTTTCTCATACCCAAGCTGCTGGACACTCGATCGAATTGCGTAAAGCCATGACCCTGTTTCTTATACTCGTCGCTGGAATGTAACGGCCGCAGAATTTGCTTTTCAAAGATTATCCCCTCTTGGTTGGAGAGCATATGCGCCGTGCGGGCTACCAGTGCCCCAAGAAGGCGTCGGATGATCATTTTTTGCCTAGACCGCGGAAGGACGGAAAAGGACAATTCCGGCGTCTGCCTGATGAATCGGTCACAATCATCAAATATCTTAGCGGCTCTCCAGGAAGCGATCCGCTTGGCTCTTATTTTCTCATATGTCCAGATTCCTCTTCCCAAGTATCTTTTTGCACTTTTATTTGCATATTTACGCAGAAAATGTAATTCTTCTTCAACCTCGGCGTAGAGTGTATAATCCGATTTTCCGCCATAGATGTCTTCTTTTAATTTTTCTATTTCAAGCCTGCACCCTGTTTCCAGGATCTTTTCGGTCCTCTTTTTGAGTTTTACCGCAGTGTTGTATATGTCTCGAGACACACTTTTTAGCTTGCCGCTTTCGTAACGGCCAAAAGATTGATTCAATATGCGTGTGGGGTGGACCCCCAATTCATTTTGCAGGAAAACCAGAATGGGCCGTATCCGTCCATATGGGATCGGGTCATCATGTCGCGTCTCGATCAATTCATTCATCCAACTTTCAAGGGTTTGCGAATCGATTCCCGCATTGGAAAATTTTTTCCGCATCATATTTTCCAATCCCGGTTCAACTGTATTGATTTGACCAGTAAAAATCCTGTAGTCGACCTTTTGGGAGTGCTTTTTTCCATAAAATTCTCTGTAAAGATCTGATTTTGTGACACCTTGATTTAAAAAAAGCCACAATTCAACCATGGTTCTGAACACTGATCCGTGCACTTTCATAGTTTCCCTGACTGGTGGTGCCTCTCTAAAAAGGAGCCTGTAATCCCGACCCGAAATGGATTTTACCCTTCTGTGTATAACATTATAGATCAACATATAGGATAGACCCGTTCGTTTAACCAGTGCCGGAATGGATTGGGAGAGCATAGTTTCGGATAAACGCTGCAGATCCCGATCCGTCAATTTAATGCGGGGTTCTATTACTCTCATTCTCGTACGGTGATCCGTCATTGTCATTGCCCTCAAATTTTCGGTTCTTGATGTCTATTTAACGGTTGTGATGAGGTTGTCTGGGCGGGGACTAGCGGAGATCTGATCAATAAGAACGCCCCAAGCCTTTTGAGGCCTAGTGTTCAAGCGCTTGGATGAGATAAGTTCATACGGTTATGCAGGATCTCGTACGCTGGCCGCTCTCATTCGCGGCATCTCGATATTTCCCATCGGCATCGACGATGTACCAGCAGCAAAAATTTGGTATCCCTGTTTCATCGGTTTTTTAGGTACTGCATATTTTATGCGATTTGTTTTTACCGATTTCAGTATTATCGTCCATAAATTACCTCATACCTAAAAGGTTGTGAACGAACGCACGATTTGTCAAGACAGAAGCATTCCTCACTAATCCGCCAAACCGGCTCGCTCGCAAACCAATCCCAGGTTGCCACCGACCAATACAGTGATTAAGATTGATATTATGATAAAGAGGTTGGACAAATTACACCGATAAGAACCTTTCGGGGCAGAATCCGAAGGTATCGAATGCGTAGACAAGGAAGACGGCGCATCCATTTGCAAAACCCGTGAGCGAAACTGTCTCGACGAGTGTCCGTTATAATCCGCAACGGTATCAATCAAACAAAGTGCTCTTCGCTGGCCCCATCGTGCTTAACGCAGATCCACTATCCACATTAGAGACTCCCTTGTATTGCTGAAAGCAACTTGCAAAGACACATAGCAAAAGCTTTTGAGAGTATTTAAATGAACCAGAATAAAGGCATGATTACCGTCTATTATGACGGAGCTTGTCCAAAATGTGTCAAAGACAGGCATCATTATGAAAAGCTCTCTTGCAAAGGAGGAATGCCCCCATTGAAGGGAGAAAATTTAGAATATATTCACAATCAAATAAAGGCAACTGGATGATCGTAGATGAACATCAACTTGAAAAGGAGTATATAGTCAGTAATTTTCGTAAAGCGCTTGCCTTCACAAACCAAGTTGGAGAGCTTGCCGAAACCGAAGGCCACCATCCGGATATTTACCTAACCTGGTGAAAAGTAAAATTGACGGTTTGGACACACAAAATCGACAAATTGTAATAATGTCCATAGTGTGTCTTGATTTTTTATTACTAATGCGTTGTTTCAAATATTGCTCAATCGTTGGTATAAATATGTGTAAAGATCAACCATTTTAAGGTTTATCAGCGTATCGTTTTGGGCGCAGGCAAAATGGATCCGGCACTTGGGGCAGGCCGTGATCAGGGTCTGGGCGCCGGATTGGATGGCTTCCTGCATGCGTTCGGTTTGAATTGCTTTTGAATAGCTGGAACATTCCATCCAGGCGCTGGTCCCGCAACATAGCGCATTTTCACGGTTGCGCTCCATTTCTATCAGCTTGATTTTCGGCAGCATTCCCAACAGCTGCCGGGGGGCTTCGTATATTCCGGCCAGACGACCCAGCCGACACGGGTCATGGTAGGTGACTGCATCGCCCGAAGATGACTGAAAGGTCAGATCGGTTTTGGGCAGTTCGTGAGCCAGAAACTCCGTCATGTGCAGCACTTCAAACGGCAGCGCGCCAAAATACTTCGGGTAATAATTCTTGAAGGTAACATAACCCTCCGGGCAACTGAAAATAACGGTTTTGGCGCCGGAAACTTTTATGGTTTCGAGGTTCCATTCGGCCAGCTTTTTGAATGTAGCCTGATCACCGCACCACAAGGCATCGTGCCCGCAGCAGCGTTCTTGATCACTGATGACCGGTTCGATCCCCATTTTATTGAGCAGTTTGAGCATGGAGCGGGCAGATTCCAGTGGTGACAGGTTCAGATAGCGAAAAGTCACATCGAAAAACGGCAGGCAGCCCACAAAATAAAAATATTCTCCAGTGTCCCGAAAAGTACCTGCTTTTTGAGCCCAACTGGTCCGCTGTTGCTTTAGGTTATGGGTCTGCAAACCGGCGATGGCTTGCATGATACCGTGATGACTTTCCTGAGGAAAATTTCTGGCCTGACGGGCTTCCTGCCGGTGAGCCCCAATGAATTCAGGGAAATCAATCTCGGCCGGACAGCGTCCGCTGCAATTGGCACAACTCAGGCAGGCCCAGATTTCGCGACTGCTGACCAGCCCACCGTCCGGATCCAGCATGGCGCGTTTAATGATCTGGCGGGGTGAAAAAGTAGACAGTTCGCGGCTGATGGGGCAGCTTCCCGTACATAAGCCGCATTCCATGCAGTAGTCGATCTGTTTTTGGGTAAGAAGCTTGGATTTATCCATCAGGGGCCCGTAAAATTATTGAATATTGAAAATTATCGATTGAATATTTGTGGAAAACTGTCGCGTTTTAGTCTTAAAATTTTTCGCCACGAATTGATACGAATGAACACGAATGTTTGAATCAATAATATTCAAAAGCACTCGCCGTGAATAATTTATTTTCGTGATAATTCGTGGCTTTTTTTAACACCCGATTGTTATCGGTAATCAAATTTCAATTCCGATTCAAAGGACTCTCACCTAGTTCTTTGAGCAATTTAACAAACGAGCGAATTTCTTCGGCAAAGGCCGCGCCTTCCGAAGCGGAAATCCACTTGAGCTGCAGCCGGCGCTCGTCAATTCCCATCAGCCTGAGCAACTCCCGGGTTTCTTCAATGACTTTCTCGCACCTTACATTACCTTCCAGGTAATGGCAGTCACCGATGTGTCAGCCGGAAACCAGGATGCCGTCGGCCCCTTTATGGAAGGCCTTGAGCAGGAAGCCGTGATTCACCCTTCCGGTACACATAAGCCGGATCAGGCGAACATTGGTCGGGTATTGCATCCGTGACACTCCGGCCAGATCCGCCCCGGCATAGGCACACCAATTGCAAACGAAAGCGAGTATGTTGGGCTTTTCCATATTGAATACTGAAAATTGAATATTGAATATTTAAGGTATTCTGTCCATCTAAAATTTCTTACTGGCCGTCTTCCGAGAAGACGCGAAGATTGCAGTTAACTCTCCAGCTTTCTTTAGTAATGGCACCACAAGATTCTCTATCAGCAGTTTTTCATCTATGATAAATTCCAGCCAGAATGCAGTTTCATCGGATTCTTCCAAAACTATACTGATCTTCGCTACAAAGCTATTCTTTGATTAAATGATAGAATGCCATAAATATTCAATCTTCAATCTTAATTTCACCAAGCATTTTCTCAATCTGCTCATCTTTAAAATGGGCAACCGATGCTGCGCCTGTCGGGCAAGCCACATTGCACATCCCGCATCCCTGGCACAGGGCTTCGATCACCATGGCCCGCTTGTGTCCATGTGCTGTTTCTTTGACGCTGATGGCTTCAAAAATACAGGCATTTTCACATTCACCGCAAGCCCGGCACAATGTTTCATCCACCCGGTTGATCATGCCTTCGGTCACAATTTCTTTTTTAGACAGCACCATGACGGCCCGGGAGACCGCTCCGCGGGCCTGGGCAATGCTTTCAGCCGCAAATTTGGGGCCCTGGGCCAGTCCACAGAGGTAGACGCCGGGCGTGGCAAAATCAAGGGGGCGTAATTTGGGGTGGGCTTCCATAAAAAAATTATCTTCATCCAGGGCCAACCGCATCACCTCCGCCAACTGTTTGCTTTCTCTACGGGGTCGGATGGCAGCACTTAAAATCAGCAAGTCGGCCTGCAGTCGAACCGGTGCCTGCAACTGGGCATCGAAAACTGAAACGGCCAGGGTGGCCTCCCGAGTGGTCACTTGCGGTTTATCTTCTTTTTCAAACCGGTAAAAACGTACGCCCTGCTGCCGGGCTTTTAAATAATAGGACTCTTTCAGACCAAACGTGCGGATGTCACGATACAGAACCGAGACCTGCGCATCCGGATTGATGTTTTTTAATTTCAAACTGTTTTTGACGGCTGCCGTACAACAAATTCGGCTGCAATAAAGATTTTCCGGTTCGCGCGAGCCGACGCACTGAATCATCACCACGCTTTTGAATCGTTCGGCTCTGCCGGGGTCCGATATCAGCAGGGTTTCAAATTCTTTCTGGGTCATCACCGCGGGATGTTGACCGTACAGATATTCCGAGGGCTGATATTCCTGCCCCCCGGTAGCCGCTACCACAACGCCGTGCGCTACACTCCGGGTTCCACCCTTATCCGAAATGGTGGAATTAAAATTGCCGCAATTGCCGGCTATGGAAGTGAGCTGCGCTTTCTTGTATACGGTGATCAACGGCTGGTCTTCAACTTTTTGAATCAGGTTTCGAACATATTCCGCCGGACTGGCGCCATCTTCCGTATAATAAAGGGTGCGGGCATTGCCGCCCAATTCGGCGTTTTGCTCCACCAGGGTGGCCTCAAACCCCTGTTCCGCGAAAGCAAGGCTCGCCGTAAGGCCGGCCAGCCCCCCCCCGATCACCAGCGCGCGCTGAACCACCTCGAGGGATGTATCATAAAGCGGCTCCAGGAGGCGGGCCCTGGAGACAGACATGCTCACCAGGCTTTTAGCCTTTTCCGTGGCCGCCTGGGGTTCGCTTTGATGCACCCAGGCATCCTGTTCACGAATATTGGCCAGCTCAAAAAGATAGGGGTTTAAGCCGGCATCGCGCAACGTACTGCGGAAAAGCGGTTCATGGGTGCGAGGCGAGCAAGATGCTACCACCACCCGATTGAGTTTGTGCGAACTGATTGCATCCTTTATTTCCTGCAGCTGGTCCGTGGAGCAGGCAAACATACAGTCAGTCGCATAGGCCACATTGGCAAGTGTTTTCACATAATCGGCCACCGCTTCCACGTCGACGGTTCCGGCGATATTGATTCCACAATGGCAGACAAATACGCCAATGCGCGGCTCTTCCCGGCCTACATCGCGTTCTTGCGGAATGGCGGGAGCGGTCACCAGCGCCCCCCGGACACCGGCCAGCAGGGCCGTGGCTCTCTCCGCCGCACTGCTGCCCTGCTGCACGGATTTCGGTATATCCTTGGGACCTTGGGCAGCACCGCACACATAGACACCCGGCCGAGAGGTGGCAACCACGTCCAGCGGGTCCGTGGCACAGAAACCATGCGAATTTAACTGAAGGCCCATACGTTGTGCCAATTGCACCAAAGAAGGATTTGGGCATAGACCGACCGAAAGAACGACCAGGTCATAAACCTCTTGTTGGATTTGATGATCGGGTGCTACATGGCTGATGCTTAACGTATCATCCTCCGGGTTTGGAATCACCCTGGATATCATGGATCTGATATAGCGAACATCGTTTTCGGATATCGATCTTTCGTAAAAACGATCGAACCCTTTACCCTGGGCCCGGATATCAATATAAAAGATCGTGGTGTCCATATCGGGAGCATGTTCCCTGGTGATCATGGCCTGCTTGGTGGCGGACATGCAACACACAGCAGAACAATATTCCCGGCCAATGTGGCTGTCACGGGAGCCGACACACTGAATCCAGGCGATACGGCGAGGTGAGGCGCCGTCGGAAGGGCGCTGGATGTGCCCCTGAAAAGGGCCGGCGGCCGACAGGATTCGTTCGTATTCCAGACTGGTGATGACATTGGGCCAGCGCCCGTAACCGTATTCTCCTTTCAGGCCGGCGTCAAACGGCGTGAATCCGCCTGCCAGAATAACCGAACCGGTTTCGACATTCACGGTCTCATCTTTCTGAGCGTGGGTCTTTGCGGTAACCGCTTCGGCCTTGCAGGTCGAGACACATTGCATGCACTCGCAACATCCCCCGCAGTCCAGGCAGCGGGTGGCCTCCTTTTGAGCGGATTGTTCATCCGGCAAGCGGTTGACCTCTTCAAATCCCGCAAGTCTTTTGGCAACCGGCAGAGTCGGGGATATCATTCGTTTTCTGAAAGGCTCATCCGGTGCGGCCGCCGCCCAGTTTTGGCTTGGGGGTGTTTCCGGTTGCTGTTCAGTCGGCAATTGTTTGCCCTGCAAATATTCGGCGATGTATTTGGCGGCTTTTTTGCCGGCTGCAACGGCTTCAATCACCGTGGCCGGCCCGCTGACGGCATCACCGCCGGCAAATATTCCCGGCCTATTGGTCTGAAGTGTCTCGGCATTGACCGTCAGAAGATTCCACCTTGAAACATCCAGGCCATGATCATGTCCTAAAAGATCGAAATCGGGCGTTTGTCCGATGGCTGAAATAACGTGATCTGTTTCAATGAGAAAATCAGAATCCTCAACGGGAATCGGCCGCGGCCGGCCCGTATTATCGGCTTTTACCAGGCGGGTCCGAATACAACCGATGCCGGATACCCTGCCATTTTCACACATGATCTTTACCGGTGCCACCTGATAATGAATTTTGACGCCTTCTTTTTCGGCCTCAAGAACTTCCTCAGGTTCGGCAGGCATCTCTGCCTGTGAACGGTGGTAGATGATGCGGGCCTCGCTGGCTCCCAAGCGCAGGGCCACCCGAGCGCCATCCAGGGCGGAATGGCCCCCACCGATAACCACCACCCGGCCGGCCAGTGTTCTTAATTTTCCTGAATGCACCTTCCGCAATAAGGTGATGGCGTCGGAAATGCCCTGGAGGGCCGTTTCCCCGGGTACATTCAGCTGCAACCCTTTCCAGGCTCCAATTGCAATAAAAATGGCATCCGCCCCGTTTTTTTGAAGGTCTTGTAGGGTTAGGTCCTTGCCTATGGGCGTATCGGTATGAAGATCAATACCGTAGCGTTTGAGATTTTCGATTTCCGCATCCAAAACCGAGCGGGGCAGTCGGTGTTCGGGAATACCATAGCGCAGCATGCCACCGGCATCCGGCATGGACTCGTACACCCTCAACTGATATCCATCGCGGGCCAGAAAATAGGCCGCGCTGAGTCCGGCCGGGCCGGAACCGATGACGGCCACGCGTTCTTTTCGAGGTGTAATATCCGGCACCGGAATCTCGCCGAGTTCGACATGATCCGCAGCGACTCTTTTAAGTTCCCGGATGGAAACAGCCTCGTCCAGTGACTGACGCCGGCAGCTTTTTTCACAACCGTGCGGACAGACACGCCCCAGCACGCCGGGCAAGGGTAGATCCTGCATGATTATTTCAACGGCTTCGCGGTACCGCCCCATTTTAACCATGGCCACATAGGCCTGAACATTGATGTTCGCCGGACAGGCGCTGCGGCAGGGCGCGGTGTCATATTTCTCGATTGTGTAACTGTTCGGAACAGCCTGGGGGTAAGGTGTATAAATCGCCTTACGATTTGCCAGCTGCATATCATGCTCGTTGGGTCGGAGTATCGGACAAACATCGACACAATCACCACAGGCAGTACATTTGGCGGCATCGATGTGGCGTGACTTCTTTTTGAGCGTCAATCGAAAGCGGCCCGGATCACCCTGTACATCCAGGACGTCGGTGTAAGCGTGAACCTCGATATTGGGATGGTTGGCCAATTCCGCCAGCTTCGGACCCAGCATACAGGAAGAGCAGTCATTGGTGGGGAAGGTCTTGTCGAGCTGAGCCATGACACCACCCACATTCGGCTTTTCTTCCGCCAGGTGCACTTTAAAGCCTGAATTGGCGATATCCAGAGCGGTTTGGATACCTGCAATTCCGCTGCCGATGATCGTAACCGACCCGACTTTTTCTGTATGTTGAGTGTGCTGGCTGTTATTCATATTCATAATTAGGGACTTGGGATTTTTGAATTGGGATTTAAGGTCCGCCTGCAGCGGATCATTTTATTAAAAACCGATAGAGCGAAGCGATACACTAAATCCGCAATCCAAAATCTAAAATTGCCTCTAAAAGTTGAATTAACGAAATAATATGGTATGAAACTAATAAGTTACATTGTTCTTGAGTCCCTCACTACAGGTCGAGTTCCCGCAGAAGAGGGCCAGGGTCCGTAATATGACGGGTGATCCAATTCTTCGACTCCCTGATACGGCATGCAATTCCGATCAACTCGGTGAAATAAAAAACCGGAAATGAAAACTGCTTGCCCCAATCCGCTGCAATCTTTTGCTGGTACATATCGAGATTTGCCTGACACATCTGACAGGAAACCACGATGGCCCGGGCGCCGACCCTGTGGGCCATATCGTAGAGTTTTCCGACTAATTGAGAGACAATATCCAGACGCGGCAACACCTGACTCGCGCCACAGCAGTCGGTTTTGAAAGGCCAGGGGACCGCCGTTGCTCCAAGATTTTCGATAATTCGATCCAATGCCTGTGGATCTTCAAAATCTCTCGCCCCCGTAATTTCAGGCGGCCGACTGGCCATGCAGCCATAGTAGCAAACGGCCTTTAAGCCATTCAGTGGATTTTTGACCTGTTTGGCGGTCGCTGCCAGCATCTTATCGGTGGCAAAAAAATTCGCAAGATCCCAAATTTGGGGCAAAAACGCGTCTAATTTGATGCCGTATCGCCGGGAGCGCTCTCCCCGGAGCACCATGGCGGCCGTTTGCAATCGGTTAAAACACATGGGGCAGGGGACGAGCATGTCGGTATGGGGCATTTCGGCGGCCAGGTTTAGGTTCCGTCCCGCCAGTTCAATACTCGCCCGATGATCGATGCTGTGGGCCGCTGTGGCGCCGCAGCAATTCCAATCGGGAATTTCCGCCAGACGAATGTCCATAGCCGAGCAGACACCCTGTATCGATTCGGCATAATCCCTTGCCGAACCCTGTAGAGAACAGCCCGGATAATAAGTTACCTGCATGCTGGGGGGGGGGCCCATTTCTAATTGTAAATCCCGTATGATTAAGGTTATCCCGTTTCTTTGGCAGCGAAAACCTGGAGTATTGGAGTGTTGGGTAACAATTTGAATTCTATCGATTTTATTAAATTAGCATTTTTCATAATTCCAGCACTCCAATACTCCATTTCTCCTGAATATCTAAGTCACGATCTCGGTGCACGCGGTGCATTCCAGCTTTGGCTTTACCGTCTATTTTGTCGCCCAAGTATTTTACGAACTTCTCCTATTCCTTTGATTGATATGGGCTTGAGCGGTAGTCGCCCCTTGGACAACATCCGGCGGGCCAGGTTTATATCATAGCGCCAGGTCCCGGAGTTCCATTTTTCCAGAAGTTCGCCGCTTTTAAGCAAATATACCGGCAAGAGGGTCGTTTCATAAAGCCGTCCCCGTTTTTTGATGTTGTTCAGAAATGTTTCATGCAAGGTTGTTATCCGGGGTTGGGAGGAATGTACACCCTCGCGAAGCGCCATTTCTTTGAGACAGTCCATCAATTCAGCAATTCTAACATCATTTGGACAGCGGGTGGTACACGTCTCACAGGCCGCACATACCCATATGGTTTGACAAGCCAATACGGATTCCCGTTGCCCTAATATTACCAGGCGGATCACTTCGTCCGGATATAAATCCATGGCAAATGTGACCGGGCAGCCATTGGTACATTTGCGGCATTGAAAACATGATCCGGCTTGAAACGGTCCCTCGGCTTCGATTTGTTCTAGGAGGCGGTAGTCTGGGTCTAAAATTTTTGGGGGCATGAAATTTGACTAATTTTTCCTACGCTTGCGGAAATTTGCCCTGGAACAAATTTCAATGTCGGTTTGGCAGGCATTGGAGGCAGTTATAGCGTATTGAGTCTATTAACATGGAAAAAGGCGATTCTGTCAAGGGAAAACATACTGGTTGCGGGTTATGGGTTATTTGGTGGAAATTGGGCGTTGTGAGTTGCGGGGTACTGGTTACATGGTAAAGTTACGTGGTGCGTGTTGGGG
>Ga0056116_1000347_pt1 | contig 15461 bp, 6 predicted proteins | sample WorMetOlspDAHAB2_FD_67352 | JGI IMG/M metagenome (GOLD analysis project Ga0056116, IMG submission 67352) | Marine gutless worms symbiont microbial communities from Max Planck institute for Marine Microbiology, Germany - Olavius sp. DAHAB.2 ...
ATGTTGTACATGCTGATACAGTTAATTCTTTTAAGAGTCGTCTCGATAACATCTGGAAAAGTCAAGATGTATTATATGATTATCATGCTGAAATTCATGGAACCGGAAGCCGAAGTGAAGCTAGTTCAAAATTTTATATTTAGTGTGTATTTGAGAGGCGGGCAAAGAGGTTCTTCAACCTGCGCCTGTCAACTCTCTACGTCTACGTCTACGTCTACTCCGCGGAATGTTGAAATAGTAGATGATCCCTGCGACTGCGCAATGCGCAATTGCGCAATGCGCATGCGCAGTTGCCGTGCACGTCATATTCAGTATTGTGCGATTTTATGTGCATGTCGCTGTTTAGTACAATTATGGGTCCTATGTACGGGAATCCGGAAGAAATTCAGCTGCGAAAGGTAGCGGTTTGCGTTTAGTAACTGTTGTCGTCAATATGTGAATGTTTTGGCTATTGTTTGTCTGACATTTTTACGTACTATTGTGGAACTTCGACCTACGTAAAGTGTACGTCAATCACGCGATAGTCCTTTGTCCGCCATTTTGTGTACAACCGTTTTATTTTTAGTGATGATTTGCCAACAGACCAACTTGTCAGTTAATTTGCACTCTGGTAAAATTGTGACTAAATGTGAGTGATCGCGGTAACAGTGCAGACAAGCTCCGCCACCCGAGATCTGTTGCTTGTTCAGCAGAACAAGTTCTGCTGAACAAGCAACAGATTTGGGGCACGATTTACAGAGAATCGTAAGTTTCTCCAAAGTTTGTCATAAGTTCCTCATAACTTTGTCATAAGTTATAAGTTGGTCATAAAGTTTCCACAACATGTGCATCAAGCTTGGAAGTAGTGATCAAACCAATCTTGGTACTGGATCGTGTTTGGGACTGATCTAGTTGGTTCGGGATCGGGGCCGAACCGAGCGCAGATCGGGCACCAAATCGCCGCCGTATTGCACGTATTCGATGCAGCAAGCATTACAGGCTAAAACCAGCGATGAAAAGAAGTGACGAACGAGAATATACAGTATAAAACGGCTTATTGTGATAGCAGGGACTGCAGCTGACCAACCGTATATGCACGCTAGCGTGGGGAGGCCAGCCGGCAGCGAGCGGTCTATCTAAAAACATGGGACGAAGGAACGACGACGGGACAGGAAGGAGCATCCGTCCGGCAGCTGGCGGCCATATCGTCTCCCTGATTACAAGATGGGGCGGACGACGGGTCAACGTGACAGCCTGACAGGTGACGACGGGACAAGTAACATGTTCTCGCACACAAATTAATGAGTCCACGAGTCCCTGGAGGTGGCGACGGGGCAAACCTAAATGCTGTTACTGAGCCTGATGACTACGCTCATTGTTCAATTGTTAGTGGTGTTTAAATGTGACAGTCCAGTATGAACAGTCGTTGGTAAAGCTAATACATTTTTGGGAATGATCCATGATCAACATAGTTGACGGTTTTCAGAGAAAAGCAATAGAATTAATGAATAACGTGAATGAAATAATTAGTTAAGAAGTACGCTAGATTTAAGAAAAGTTGTCTTCGGTAATGTTTGTAGCATACATTTCGTTTAACAAGCACTTTAAAAAATACTACAAAAATACTACAATAGACGTCACATAGGTGTGCGCTTAATGATACAAACAGTGTATAGGCTACTGGTATTTATGTCTGTCCCGTCGCACCGACAACTAAGGTTTCATTAATTGGCAATAATTACTGTTCCATCGTCCGCCCCGTCTCGTCATCGGCCGACGATATGGCCGCCAGCTGCAGGAGGGATGCTCCGTCCTGTCCCGTCGTTGTCCCTTCGTCCCGCCTGTTTTTAGACAGTCCCGACAGCGAGTCCAATCAACAGCGCGTAGGTGTGAAACTAATTATCGGCCGAGCGGACTGACCATGGACAACAGTAACCTGGGAAAAGCAAGCGGTGACCTCGCTGCCTAACTGACAAATACTGCTACTAGTTATTAGTTGTGCATGTCGACAAAGCCTATGTGGCATTTTATTGTATGTGGGTGGCTCTTGGTGTTTTTGGTGGATACAATTAAGCATAAAGCGGATAGTGCTCTGCGATGTGGCGCTTTATATTCAAGTTATCGCTCTAAAAAATGTTTTCTACCGCTTTCTGCTAACTATTCTACCTACTTGTTCCGCCAGCGCCTCTATAGCCGCCTAACGGCATTATGATGCTATACAAATTTTGTATTATTATTATTATTATCATTATTATTATTATTATTTTGTGTGGAATAGCTTGTTTTGGTTTGCAATTATGATGTTAGATTTTCATAAGACACCTTTGCCGTTGTCATAAGTTAGTAATTAGGTTCTCTGTAAATCGCAGTTATCATAAGTTTGTCCAAGTTTCACTTATCATAAGTAGCACTCGGGATTTTTTGTAAATCGGGCCCCTGGGGTGGTGGAACTTGCACCGTTACAGTGATCGCTCTAAAAAATGTGATTTTTAAAAATTCATAGATGGCAAATCAACCAGTTCGCGAATTGACTGGATGCAAGTTGGTATTTTGGCAGGAAAGCCAGTATTTCGGTGGCTCAGGTGTTTGTACTTTGTAATGTGTCATGCTTCATGCAGAAAGACCATCAACTAGTTAGTAGGATTATTCAATACAGTATAGTGACTGCATCTGTTGGTTGATTTCGATGCGGTCAATGGTTTTTTATTGGAATAGAATGGATTTTCCAGTGCTGTCTCAGATTCTTAAATTTGTCGTTAGATGACACCCCAGACATTTTACAACTGACCGGTCATTTTGTGCATACCTTTTTGACCACATAATTTTATTTAATAATCAACTTTACAGTATGTGGCCTCGGTGATATCTGACGCCATTAATTTTCTAGCCAGTCTAGATCTGTATTTAACAATATAAGTAAATGTGAATCTGTTGATGCTATAGATATTATGCGAGAGAAAAAGAAAATGCTACAGAGATGTTGTTGTCGAGGAAGACGAATTGCATTCCAATGTGAAACGTGTTCGATACTCGGACAGTTCTGATAGCGACTTTGTCGATCTTAGAGACTCATCTAATTCAGTGAGGTATGAATTGAAAAAAATAGTAATAACATCAGTGTTGTATTACTATTAATGTGCTAACTGTTAACATTGCTGCAAATTGGTTATGTGGTTATCAGTGTGGTTATCATTGCAGTCTAATGTTGTATATTAAGAGCGTGACAGATATCGTGTTTGGTTTGCACGTAAGTAGTTGGCACAGCTTTTTCTGTTAATAAGCAGCAATTGACGAGTTATCTGGGTACATCGCTATACTGTGTGGTCAAGCAAGACGTGGGACGTGTCTACGGAGTGCCAAGCAGAGCAAAAAATGGAACTGATGTTATCTGGTTTACAGCAGTAGTTATTATTTTCTTTCAGAAAAAAGACAGTCTTCCAGAGTGGCAGGCGTCGTTTTTATGATTCCACTTGTCACGACGCTAAACATGGTCGTAGCCGATGTGTGCATCGGTGTGGTTGTCACGGTCGTTCTGACAGTGGTTTTGAGATGACACGGTCTGATCACGTGAGTGCTGATTCTTGCTATTCGTTTCGTTCAGTTGACTGTTTTGTGACTGTCCCGACAGTGTAAGTGGTTATAACTGGTATTTTATGCATTGTACGTAATAGTGTAGTAAGTTATTAAGGAAGATTATTAAAACGCACTTGTAGCATAAGCTAAATTGATGAAAAAAATGTCACAAGATTGTAGTCTTCATATTTAATAAATATACATATTCACAGCACAGTATAAAAAGGAGACTGAAGGGTATGGATGTGCAGCATTTTACCCCTATCGAACAGCAACCAGAAAAATTCTATAACTAATCAGAAATGTGGAGTACAGACCCATCAATGCCCACAGTGAGATTCAGCACGTTAATGAAGGAACAGTACTATTTTATACGGGAGGAGGGGTATTTCAATTAGACAGACAAATGCTTTACTGCTTGTGCTACGTGCGAAGATGGAGTCATTTTCTGTCTGTCTTTGATCTGTGTATGCAGTGTTATTTTTCTCAGTTGTCTTACTGTAACTTGCTGTTGCGTGCTGATTGAAAGATAACGAAAACCCAAACAAAAAATCAAAGCAAAAACCTTTTTAAAAATCCTGTACACTTTACTTTGACAGTAAGAGCATTTAAGTAGGACTGTCGGACACTGAAGGCCAGTGACTGTATTCTCCTGCAGAGTGCTGCAAATATCGATGTAGTTTTTGTACTTCACAGTTTTTCTACGTGCCTTTTTTTTGTAATGCAAAATGCAAGTTGTGCACGTCCTAACTTCGGTTTGCTATTACCGTTATTTATCACATGCCTCGCTGCCTGCGAACGACAATCTGTGGGGCGTGATCGTGCGACAATGGCTTATGCGGGACTGCGAATCGGTTGATTGACACAACGCGCGGGCGTCATTCGGCTGACGACGGGTACATTTTGCGGCAATCTGCTGTCCGCCTCCCCGTGTCGCTGGTGATCTGTCCGACTGTCTGCGACATGGCCGCTCAACGTCGGCTTCCTTGTAATGACGATCGGGTCATCAGGTGCGCACGAGACGAAGCAGCCGACATAGGAGACGGAAACAGCAGTCGACCAGCAGCATCTACCGCGACCACAAACCCTCAGGCTTTAGTGCGAATAGGCGTAGAGCTGAGGATGACAAGGAAGGACATCTTGTTTACAACCACGGCGACGTACTGCACTCTAGATGTATAGTCTTTTGTTCATTTGTTGATTAGGATGCAATGTTTTCATCCAGATAGACAGCCTATTAGTGTTTAGATTCAGATATGTTTGGTGAAGTGACATTAACATTGTTAATCATAAGTTGCAGACATGTCTGATTTGTCGTTTGCTCAGTACTACAATTTCTCAGTAATGCAGTTATTGTTGCTGTCAGTATCTTTCGTTGTGTTTGTGGTCAAAATTGTGCAATTTATTACTTTACTACTCTACTGAAAATAATTTACAGGTTTGTCTTTTTACTGATTATTTGCACAGAGTACACGTTAGCCAAGAATCATTTAGTGAATGCATTTTTAGTTATAATGTGTTCTGATGTGCTGTTTTTAATCTGTTGCAGATGAACTAGGTCGATTACTTGGAGAAGGTACTTTTGGAAAAGTTGTCGACTGTAAAGACTTGGAACGGTAAGATGGTATCGCATGACATGATATATTAATTGCTAGACAAAACACTTTATACAGTTTTTCTTAAGTTCAATACAGTGTATGCATTGTATGTGTTATTTGTCTATTATTGAAAATAAATTACACAGAGTGGTATTTATACATAAAAAAGAATTTGGATTTTTATATTACTTACATAATTACATTTGCATGGAATAAATATGTGCTTAAAAGTTAAAGGATATCCTGCTATCTTCAGTAAAGACCTGATATTTTTACAATCTGCAAATATTTATTTTCTTTTGACGTAAAAATTGTCCCAACGTTTCATTGAAAATTAAATTTGAAAAGCTGGTCAGGTAAGCCACCTCCCATTATGTTACGGCAGTGCATTTCTATTTTTATTACTTTTTGAAAACACGTGACGTGGTAATGTAGTTACGGCTGTCTGCTTGTAGAGGTGGAAAACGATGCGTTGTGAAGATTGTCCGCAAGATGTCCGACTACTATGACTTGGCCGTAATCGAAGTGAAAGTACTACAGAGGCTGAACGACCTAGATCCTGAGAACAGACAGTGAGTATCATTCTGATGCTATTGCGATTCGAAGTTAAGTTATTGTGTATGTTCCTTTTGTGTATTTTGCACATGTGCATGGATGTGCAAACTTAGTGTATGCTGTTGCAAGTTTGATGAGCTGTTTCATAAAGTCCGCACTTTTTTATGTTAACGTTTGAATTAGAGGATAGAGGGTCTTTAAGTAGTGTATATGTCTTGTTATGTATATATAGCTAAATATGTGAACTTTGAACTTGAAAGTTTTGACGTGAACACACTAAAAACAATACTTCCCTAACTCTCAACTTTCACACATATTATTGCAAACTCCGAAATCTAATATTTTTAACTGTCTCACTGATACCAACCTTTAAACTATATTTTTTCGAAAGCATGATATAGCTTTATTGTGCTTATAGTGCCATTAAACCCCAATTAAGCAGTCAGTAAGTCATTTTTGAAGTTTGTTGTTTTCTGAGGCTGTCTAATTTGTCATGTCATTACATATCTTGTGAACACTGTGCCTCACCCTATTTCACCTTTGCCACTGTTAACAACAGCAATGTTCATTAAGCACATTCACATATGAGTGTCTGTTGCTGTAAACACATTTTTATTAATTGCCGGTTTGCTGTCACAGACTTGCAGTGAATCGGTATAGTTTACTTTGCTTATGTGTTCTCTTTAGTCACTGCATTCGCATGCTTGACTGGTTCGACTTCCGTGGACATATTTGCATTGTGTTCGACAAGCTTGGTCACAGCGTGTACGAGTTCTTGGTACGTACTGCTGTTTTTAGTGTGCAAGTGTTTTGTGAGTAACTGAAGACTGGATACGGAATGTCTTTTCTCAGATACATTTGGTCTGTTAAATTATTAGCATTTTAAAAAATTATTAGCATTTTTCAGTATGAACTTTTGACGCGTGTTTTGCTAGATGTTTTATGTATCTTATACTTTTCAGTGTTGGAAGAAATATATCTCCTTAGTGGTCTTGACATTGAACTGAGCAGCTGATAGGAAGTTTTTCGATTTTTTTCAATTTCAGAAACGAAACTGCTATCGTGCATTTACACTTGATCAAGTCCAGAACATATCTTACCAGCTGTGCCAAGCTATAAAATGTAAGTATATTCAACTTTTGTTTTAATGTGTTTATAAAAAGGAAACAGTATTCATTAACATGTGGCAGTTTTATTTAGCGAATGTCGCCATGTACAGAGCATGCAGTTTTTTTGCTTGACTATACTTTATTTACAGATTTTCACAACTTTGCCACATATATGATTTTATTGTAATAGGCCTACCTCATGTTACTGTATTTTTTCTTGTGTTGGTAATAGTCATCGGTTTTTTAAGTGTTATCTTGAATGTTTTGAGGATAAAAGGCACTTAAATTTTCCATATTTGCTGTATAGCATCGGGTACCATAGAAATTTGAACTACGATAATATTTTGATGTTTTGTTTGTATGTTTTGTTTGTAATTACATACAGTGATTAGTATAAAGTCTGCTATTATGAGGTGGCTGTACTGTTAATATTTTATGCTTATGCGAACTGTAACGTGTTAACAGTTTGTCATGACCATCAGCTGATACATACCGATCTCAAGCCAGAAAACATCTTGTTCCAGGACTCGTCTTTTGATCTATGTAGTGATCCCACGCCACTGGCTGCAAGAAACGTGAGTTTGCATTAAGTTTCAGTTTATGATTCAGTTTGTTCTAGCAACTACTGCAATAGATGTAACTTGTTTGGTGTTAACCAACGGTGATAAAATGTTGAAAATTATAGCAAAATTTACCAAATTCAGTTCATTTAAAATAGGAGCGTAATATAGTTTGTATGCATATGCGAGTTTTTGTTTTAAAAACGATTTGTATATAGAAAGAGTATTGCACTGGAGTATCTTCTTGATTCCTGGGATATATTTTTGTAAGAGTTAGTAAGACTGGTAACATGGTAACATTGCATAATAACTGATGCAATCTATGCTCGTGCTAAACGAGTTACATTGCAAACGTAATTATATCTTGTGTTCTCAGCGATGTCGTGACTACCGGAGTGTTCTGAACACTGACGTTAAAGTCATTGATTTTGGTTCTGCTACATTGCAAAATGAATCACATTCTACGGTTATCGGTACAAGGCAGTATCGTGCTCCAGAAATTGTTTTAGGTAAGTACTTCCGTTGATCTGCTGAATTGTGTCAGTAAAACGGTCATTTATGAGCTGATTTGATAGATGCAGTAGATTGTATAGTGGTTTTTGAAATGCTGTAAGAATATTTTAGACGATATTGTGTTGTACTTTGAGGCAGTATTGTAACTTTGGTATGGTGTAAAGTTGGTGCAGCGATCTTTGCCACTTCTGGTGTATAGTATTGGTTTACAAATTCACTGAAATAGGCGGTTTCATTTTCATTTTTCACGAATCTGGTTTTTCAAGCCATGGCAGCCACTGCCATGTATATAGACCTAAGCTTGGAGAATTATTAATCATGTGGGTGGTGTTGTGTGTTTGCAGAGCTTAATTGGTCTTATCCGAGTGATGTCTGGAGTATTGGCTGCATTATGTTTGAACTCTACACAGGCCACACTTTGTTTGATGTATGCTCATTATTTTTGCTCACAGTTTGTGCAGTCAATAGTGTATAAAGTTTTGTAGTTAATCTGATAGTATAGTTTTAACCGTCTGTTTTCTGTTGAGCTCTCTGTGTGCTGTATGAAAGTGTTGATGTGGAGCACATGTTGTATTACAGTGTATGGGCAGTAATAACATGCGATACTTAAATTAGACGATCCATTGGATGATTCCATACCCCAATAATTTGGAACACCTTACCACCCTCTGTTCGTGACTGCTTTTAGACGTAACCTAAAGACTCGCTGCTTTTACCACCTGCTAAGCCACAAATGTGCTCCGAGTCTTGACAGTACAATATGAATAACGCACTTACTACTTTATGGTTAATGCCGCTTTTAACATGTTATTGTGACAGACGCATGACAGTTGTGAGCACTTGGCCATCATGGAACGCATACTGGGACCAGTTCCACGAAGCTTAATCCGAAAGACGAGGTCGGTATGGGTTTGTTGTCGTCGTTTTTGTAGCCGATCTATTATCACCACTTCTTCTGTATAGTACTCGGATTGGTGACCGTACTTGGCAGGTATAATGTCGCTATATTTTCCAGTCCCACTCAGCGTGGCCATCCCTCCATGGGTAAGAGCGATAAGTACTTATGATGGTTTCAGCCACCACTGGAGAAGGAACAGTGAGTTCTGCTTAGTTGTGTGCCGTTCGACCACGACTGGCGCAAGTCGAAAGGCACTGGCTGTTAATTTGAGCCAGCCAACATGGGTTGTATGCTAGGTTAAGTTAATTTCTGGCTGGAAGGTGATGAGCTCCTTTGCAACAGATGTTACTGTCTATGCAGCGTCTGCTTGTCTGTACCGTGTTTGTGTTAGATGTTTATTGCTGTTGTGTGGGAAAGTGACAGTGGTCACTCTTCACGAAAAAGTCCTGTGTTCATTTACGAGACAGTTCTAACAAGTGGTCTCGAGGTCTGGCAGCTACTCCACTAGTTGCTGCCAGTACTTTCACCGTCCTATGACTACCGATGCACATATACTTTTATTCACCCATTATTTCATACTTAAAGAAAATGTGTGTGAATAGTAACCGTTAGCTGCAATGATTTGCAGAGATACCAAGTGTCAGCTGGAATTTAAATTCATTGTGTTTGAATTTGTAGTGTGTGACAAATAAGTCATGTTACTCTCTGCCTCCGAAATGACCGATATAGTGTCGTGGGGCATTAAACTCTATTGGCTCGCCCCATTTGACTGGCGCCAATTATAATATAGGTCTAGTAGGTACGTTACTGTCGCAGCTGTGAAAAGACCTATTGTGTTGGGTGTGATGTTAAGCTCGCTCACTCTAAACTGTTTTGGTGTGAAATTTTGCAGGAAAACTCGGTATTTCGTGAAGGACAAGTTGGCGTGGAACGTTCACAGTTCGAGTGGTAGAAGAGTTAATCGACGTTACAAGCCACTGAAGGTAGGCGTGTTCACAATTACGTACAATCTTGCTTCAGATTTTGTTTCATATCGGTAGTTGCTGTTGCAAAAGTAATAATTATGGCAATGGCATTTCTTGTCTGCATTGTTGGTGCTGTGTTGGCTAAATGTTGTGAATGGCAATCAGCCAGTAGAATGCGATTGCTGTACTTCAATTATTTCCTTGGTGATAATGTAGAAAATATTTAATAATAGTTAACTTCCAAAAGTTTAATTGAGTGCCTTAAACTTTGTGTTAACCTTTATTCTTTTTAACAGTATACATTTTTTATTAGCGTACAGTATACAGCATGATATCAGTTACTTAAATAGCAACTTTTTTGTCAGTCATAAATGATGTTTTCGCTAGTGCTGAACGAAAGTTATCAGTAATTATATCTTCATAATTTTCTATACATAAGGTTTTTATTGTAGTCGTATGTGATGACCGGCAGCGTTAAAGAGCGTCAACTGATGGACTTGATCAGCCAGATGCTGAAGTACAAGCCTCGAGAGCGGATCACCGTTGCCGATGCACTTTGTCACCCGTTTTTCAGTTCTGTTCATCATTAACTATCGCTAGTCGTTTCCTTGCTGTGTAAATAATACATGCAAATGACCGTGCCTTGTGTGTTCAAGACAGTGGTGCGATATTTAAGACTTCTGTGATATTGGTGCTTCTGCAACATTTTGTCGAGTTGATAACTGTGTGAATTTTCATGGTTGCATCGACGTTATGAGCAGCTGAGCATAGATTGCCATAATGTTTGATTACTTTCATACATTTAGTGTGATAGCTAGAGCCATAATCATCATGACACAGCTCTTAAATGCTGCAGGGCCAACAGCATTCTACAGTGTTGGTGCATTGTCAGATGTGATGCACTGTTATAATTTAGCGAGTAACGTCAAATAGTTTTAATGATATTGGTAGCACTCAGGAAAGTACGGAAGGCAATAAGATCACAGAGATCAGTTAATTATAGTTTCCCGTGCAATTTTACATGCTGAGACTAGTACAAACAAAATGTGCATACTGCTTTAGTGTCTGACAAACTGTCCTACGAGCAGTTCCAAAACTATCAGCATAATTGATTGGCGTCTCCTTCATAGCATGTTGGCCAGTTACAGAAATTTTCTTAAAAACTCTGTTGACCTTAGTCTTTACAGAGCGATATAAAAATGGTATTATGTTACCTGTTAGTACTGCTATGTAAGCCACTTAATTGCTGTTCAAAGTTTACAAGCCTACTGTAGATCATCACGGATTAATAACAAATCCAAATTGTAAAAATTATAACAAAAAAGTTGTTCATGCATTTTGATACACGCAGAAAGGAAATGCATTAAATATGCATGGACATACATAAGATTATTAAATGTAATATATTAAAAATTCTCGTACATTAAATGTCATTGCACAACATTCATCTCCCTGCTGAGACACAAAATAACAATATACTGGGCAGTTTCAATCACAGTCGTTATATAAGCTCAGACTAGTTTTCTGCAAATATGGAGAGGTTTTGTAGAGTGAAGTAACTAAAATGTGCGCTTAATCTTTTGAGAATGACAGAACGAACATAATTTCGTTCAATTTTCAAATAACGTGCAAGGTCAGTTTGAGATCTGGTTGAGTGCACGCAATTCATCGTTCGAACATTCACGGAATGCGAGTCGACGTAACAATTTTGCGTTTCTACAAAAATAACACAATTACGAAAATTACTCGAGTATCACAAAGCACTTAACATGTTAAAATTAGCAACCTATTGTGTCCTCACGAGACGTTATTATGCAATAAATGTCGTGTTTAAATTTGTTCTTGCGTTACTTATTCCAAACGTACCAGGGACAAGAGTGGTGAATTGGCGATGCTCTACAAAGTGACAATGAAATTGACAAACTCGGTGGCTTCATCTTTTATGGACTAAAATTGTGTTACATGTAGATAAATATCCATATTCTGAGTGTCAGACTTGCAGACACATTTTTACCTTAATAAAGACCTTATACAATGGCATCTGACACTGTGTCCGATTTGGTTCAGGAGCAGAGGAAAAACAGTTACACATGCTGACATAAGGGTCTTATAAGCTATAATTAACACATGCATATAGAAAGAGTGACTGATTTTAGCATTAGCGTATTTCCACTGAGAACTTGCATTTAATTTGCATCTGCATTTTATTGTGCAACTATGTAAACAATAACCAACAAGAGCAGTTTCAGACTGACATGACTAGATCATGAGCAGTGATTTATTTATACCTCCTACTGCACCCCATTTACAGTGGAACACTCCGACAGTCCAAGGCTTTAATTCAATTTAATTTGATTTCAATTTCAGAACCCTGACACCCAAAACTTGTCGAGCACACACTAACCAAAAGTTAGACATAAAACCCTGCTTGAGAGGCGACTACTAAAAAAATGAACTCGCCAAGTAGTCCTCATTATCGCTGATAAGGCCCTCGACTGAAAGTATCTGGTACTGCCGAGCCTTAAAAGAACTGACATCATTCTTCACAAGATGCATCAATGAACTAGTGTCAGTTGACGTCCGAAATCGTTTCATTTCATGACAGCCGGGATCGAAAACCAGCAGCTGCAGTCTTCCATCTGTCATTTGCCGGTCCTCCACACCGACAATTGTTCGACTGTGTCCTGCTCATCAAACAAGTCTTGTGGCATTCTTATGCAAGGCACTTACTATCTAAAACAAGAATGTAATGGTGTCATTTCGTGCTCTACCCAACAGTTTAGGTCGTTTGGAGGCGTCTTCGCAGCCAGTCACTTGACTGGTGACAGCTTGCAGTAAAAAACTCAATAGTTAATCAAGAACAATAAAAATGATATTACCCTGATATTACATATGACATTTGGCCAGGAAATGGTGTGGGTAAAACAAGTTTTCAGCACATCCACTCAAAACAACATTTGGAGATTAGTCAGATTACTCCAACTATGTTGAGCCTCAGAATTCTGAATGTTGGCCAGTATTCTATATACTGCATTTTGGGAGCACATTATGGCATAATACTTCAACAAGATCTGGGGTCATTGACGCAATGATAATATACAGGCTGATATTTATAGTGTCACAGAGTTCACTTCGGGTCCCCTGAGCAAAAGTCAGTCAGCGGCAAGTAGCGCCAACTCTTAGGCCAACCTGCAAACTAGACCTTTGAGTCCGCTGTAGGCTGATATAGACCAAACATTACCCATCGCCATGTATTATTATTCAACCATGAGGCTGAGACTCATTTACTGTCCTTCAGAGGGCAGAAGGCTGAGTCGACCTAGGCACTGCAGTAAGTATGCCCAAAGATGCGTATCGCAGTGATTTTTGAGAAAAACAGAAACTGTCTGCAGCGTGGGTTCAATCCGGGCACCTCTCGTGCCACAGACAAGTATGCTACCACTAGACCACTGCGACACTTAGTAATAAACATTCCATGGGCCAAGTAACAGACAAGGTTTGACTCATATTTGAGTTAACAATTAATGTTAATGTAACGGAATGTGAACCAGAGGTGCAATAACTTTATCCAATTTAACATGCCACAGTGTCCAGTCCCAGCATATACTCCGCCAACAATGTGCAAGTCCACCGATAAGCAATAATGAGCCATCCCATTCATCATGCAATTGTAATTCAACAACAGGTGCTAACTGATTTAGATTCAACTGAGAAATGTGCATACTTACAAAACAACTATGTTCACACACCTTGGTGTTGAAAGTACAGAGGCGGAAGAAATTTTCCCCGTCCACTATGAAAGTAATCTCTCACCCACTCCATCATACGTGGATGAGTGGCGCCACTGCCAGTTGGCTTGTGGAAATCGACAATTTTACATCTGCAATAAAACAACTGCGCACTGCCATCTGCCTTACGCCTGGTTTCCAGCGTTCCGTATCCGTTTCCGTAGCAAATTACGCAATAATTACGTTCATCTGTAAGAATTCCATAAGAACTCCGTAGCTTACGTAAAAAATAACGTTCTCCGTTACCGTAAGTTCGCCGTTGCCATTCATCCGTTCATAGAGGATCGAGTTCTATTTTTCCGTACCTGCCGTTCATATGCGCTTGGAGCTCCGCCCACTCTTTTGCGCGGGAAACTCGGCGCCTTGCCTCCTGGGCCTGCCGCGCTATTGCCGCGCACACGCCCCAGCAGCAACGGCATAAACGGCAGGTACGGACACGGTTTTTACGGAAACGGTTACGGAAACGGAACGCTGGAAACCAGGCGTTATAGCTTCTGTAACGAAGAATATAAACGTCAATATTATGGCCCCCTCACTCAATGCAACAAAAATTCGGAAACTTTCACAGAAATGTGAAAGATTTGAATGCTAAAATTTAGTCACGATGTAGCAAAAAGCAAGAGAGATCTAAGGGCAGATTTGACAAAAATCTTTCATCATATGTTCCAGCTACGGGTCCAGTGCCTAAATTAAACGAATTATAATCATGCTTATTCACAACATAAATTCTTCACAAGTACACGCAAAAATGATTAAAAGTGAACAGCAAACAAGGCATAAACAAATCATTTACCTAACGCCAAGGAAAGTCAAAACGGCGTATATCTCAGTAGCACCAATCCACTTACGAGTTCCAACTACTTTACCACCAAGCTGATGCCATCCAGCCCGGTCAAAACCAGCAGACCATGCAGACTCTATCAGCTGCTGCAGCTTGTACACCGACGGCATCAACGGTCGACCTGCAAACACACAACATAAATCATACAAGTTTTACAGACGTTGTCATATGTCATGAAAGCAACACATTATTTCCCATATCTTTGCGTATACCCGGCTTCGCAGTTTAGTACACATACTCATACCCCAGGTTTGGAACAACTGTCATAAAGCATACGGCACTAAAAATCAACAATTTAAACAAAAACAATTAACAATTGTTAATACAGTAGTTCTTTCCTCAGTTATATATACTTAACTCGCTTAAAGACATGTTAAGCATGTATAATATGTCACCATCTACGGACTGCACGACACGGCATTTATTTCTCATAAAACATCAAATCCACACTAACCACACTGCAACAACACGTATAAGTGAATTTGGTGCTGTGCAAAAACAACAACATGACCAGACTTCGCAACAATACACTTTGTTGTCAAAAATAACACAATAACAGTAGGGAAAAGAAATCGACCACAACCAACCACACCTACCACTGAATACTTGATGGAGGTAAGCAGCATTTTGCATCAGGCAAGACAGCAACATCTGAAGGTTGCGAAAGCCGCAGTTGTGACCCTGTGACACAAAGTGGTCGGTCGGACTGCAAACGTATATCTCCTCGAAATGATGATTTTGGCGATAGAGCTGCTGCATCTTTTCAATGATACCTAAGATGAGAAACACGTCACACATATTCAACTTGTAACTCCTTTAGCTTTTTAAACATTTTTTTCCATTCAAACACATATCATTAACAAACTGAGTAACACTGTTAGTATATTTCAATCAATCAATCAATCGACCAAATTTGTATAGCACCACTACAAAATACGGACGACGGTGACGGTGATTAACAATGAAAAAAAATAGAACAGAAAAACAGTAAAAGCAAAATAAAAGCAGATGAGAGCGAACGAGAATCCTAAATTGTTTAGCATAGTGACGGTCTAGTCGTCAGAAATGTCAAGAGAAACGTC
>Ga0056116_1000348_pt1 | contig 15454 bp, 13 predicted proteins | sample WorMetOlspDAHAB2_FD_67352 | JGI IMG/M metagenome (GOLD analysis project Ga0056116, IMG submission 67352) | Marine gutless worms symbiont microbial communities from Max Planck institute for Marine Microbiology, Germany - Olavius sp. DAHAB.2 ...
AATGCTAAAACAAGGTGTTAGCAAGCTTTCCGAATAATGGCTTAAAAATGAAATTAGGCGGACTTTCAAGGCGTTACGAAATTTTACCTTTTTTTCGTATATAGTTCCGAAACATTCAGGGAAAGCGAATTTTTTCCGTATCTTATGGATACTTACTGGTTTAAAGAAACCGTCGATCTTTATTTCAACGGAGAATATGAAATCAAATATAATGAAATCATGGATCTATTTCTTGAAAGAGGTGTCGTCCGGAGAATCAGCGGCAGTTTGTTTACGACGGTAAAACCGTGAGTTTTCAAAGATCGTCGATCTTCAGGATTTCAGCAGCAAGCGCTCACCCGGTCCGAAGCACAGTCTACGGACCAGATATACAACCAGCAGCGTGCCGATTGCCGTTGATTCTACCAGCATCACCATGACAACGATTTGATAGCGGATGGCCTGCAATGGATCGCCTCCCGCCAGAATCTGGCCGGTCATCATGCCCGGGATAAACACGATGCCGATACAGGTTGGATTTTGTTCAAGATTTTGTCTGCTACTCCTTTATCTTCTGCATTGCCCGGTGCTCGGCAGCCAGTTCCTTGAGCAAATTCTGAATCGGCCAGGATTCCGATGTCGGGGTTAACGTCGCCCACAGCGGTTGCTGCATGCCGGATTTTCGGCATCCGGCCATGAGAGCGTGCAACTCATTCTGGCTGATTCCGGACATAATTATGGCCCGCGGCAGCTCCGACGAAGCGCCCGTGCCGGCGCCATCATCGAGCTGCACCAGTTCACCGACATGGATATCGGCCTGATCTTGCGTAACCCAGACCAGCGGTATTGACGATAGACCGATTATATCCAGCAGGGTGATAAATTTTGGCTGAACCTCGGCCGCAAAACCGCAAAGCAGCAATTTTCGAGGACCATATAGCAAGTTATCCGATTGATCAACTTTCTGAAATCCGTCATCTGTCATATTTCAACCTTTATCCTTTTGAAATTCATTCAACCACAGGCTTCAAGCGTTTCTCTATTTGAACCGGCGCCGGAATCAGTTTCTGGTCGAGCATGATTTTTTCGGTCTGCTGCCAGGCCGCCACGTCAATTTTTCCGAAAGTTGAATCCTTTCCGGATAGCATCAGAATTCGGGTGGCCGGGAGTTGTTTTTCCACAATATCGGCAGGGGTTTCCGGGTTATATTTCAAAACCGTTTTAACGGCTTTGTCTTTGTCTTCGGGAGACAAAGCCTCACGCCAGGCTTCCAGCAGTGCTTTCATAAAACGTTTGACGGTCTCGGGGCGCTCATCCAGCATTTTTTGCGTGGTAATGATGGAATTTGCAACAAACCGTATGCCTAATCCGCTGGGACTCATCAGGTCGAATCGTTCGCCGGCTTTTCGAAGCTTTTCACCGATAATGGGGGCCTGGGCATTGCGATAAAGGGGCCACAAATCAACCTCGCCCTGATAAAACGGCGCATAATCGTACCTTACGCTGTAGAGTTTCACCTGATCTTCCCTGATCCCGTATTTGGCCAGCAGGGCCCGCATAATGGTTTCATCATTACCGCCGTAGGTGATGCCGATGGTTTTGCCTATGAGATCCTGAGGTGTTTTCAGCGGTGTCCGATCCGGGCGGTAGATCCAGTGCAGCGGGTTGACTTGAAAGAGCTGGGCCAGCACCACAATCGGCGATCCTTTGGATACCGCCCGGATAACCTGATCGGCCGATGCCACCCCGAACTGCGCATGGCCCATTTCGAGCTCCTTGATGGCATCCTTTTCAGGTCCCCCCGGTTTTACGTTTACTTTCAGGCCGTTGCGGGCGAAGTTTCCATGGGCATCGGCCCACAGGTCACCGACAACGCTGATATTAAACAGCCATTTGAGCCGATAGGTCACTTCTTCCGCCGGCTGATCCTTTTCGCCACAGGCCCCCAAGACCAGGAGCCAGGTCAAGGCTCCCAATAAAATCCATTGAATGCTGATTTGTATTTTCATAAGATTTTTCCTCTATTGAAAATAAAATCGATTGAACACCGTATATCTGCCGATATCCAGGAAACAGTATCACATAACACTATGATTTATTATCGAACCCATGTCTAAGTGCTTTGCAGGCGCTTCTGCACCACCTGTCCCAACCACTCCAGGCAGACCAGGTACAGCGAGGTGCAGATTCCGATCAAAAACAGGGCGATGAGGATTTTTGCCAGATCGCTCTGGTAAAGAGCGATGCGGATACTGTGTCCGATGCCGGCATTGGCGGCGATAAATTCCGAGACGATGGTTCCGACGATTGCCAGAGTGCCGCTTCCCACGATGACCGTGGTGATCTTACTGATGTTCTCAAAAGCCCGGATCTTTACCTGTAGACGCCAGTTCATCCGCTTTGTGGCTTCATAAAAATGCTCGATTTCCTGCACCGGCTCGCTCAAAATACCAATGAAGGAAAGCAGCAGGGGAAAATAGCAAATCATGGCGGTGATCAACAGCCGAGACGACAGGCCATCGCCCAGCAGGATAAATATGATCGGCGCCACGGCCACAATGGGATAGGCCTGGATGTTATAGGCCGCCACCCGAATGAAAGATCCAACCCAGGCGGTCAAACGTCCAATGATCCCAACCGCTGTTGCCAGACAGATCGACAGCAGGTGGCCGAGAATGGCTATCGACAGGGTATCGATTACGTTAAATAGATATCGCCCGAAAACGGTTTGGCTGGTTTGCCAAATTTCCAACGGGCTCGGGATGACATAATCGGAAAGACTCAGGACATATTTTATCAGAAACAGAATCGTAATACCGATAAAATAGATGATAAAAAATTGATAGATGCGTCTAGAAAGCATTGACGATCTCCAGCATGGTTTGCTCCAGATATTTTTTATCAAGACCTTTGCTGTTGGAGTGATCCTGGCCAAGGATAGATATGGTTTGAGGGGATTTATGGCGGCCCCGCAGGACCAGGATCTGCTTGCAGAATTTGGCTACTTCCGCCACGTTGTGGGAAATATAAAGAAAACAACGGTCGGAGAAGGTGGTCTTCATTTTCAAAATAATGTTTTCTTTAGTGACTTCATCTACATTGGCCAGACTTTCGTCCATGATCAACAGGTCGAAGTCCTGCAGCAAATACCGAACCAGGTTGATACGGTTCTGCTGACCCAGGGAAAGCTGTGAAAATCTGGAGTTTATGTATGTTTCCATGCCAAAGGCATCGATCAGATCTTCCAGTTTGGTTCTATTTAGTTCAGGTGTGGTAGTTTCTAAATGTTCACGAACGGTTGACCAACCCGGGATTCTCTCTAGATTGTAGGTGTATAACACGCGGCTTATATCCGACCTGGAGATTTCACCGTTAAAATTGTTTATGTCGCCGGTCATCATTTTTGCCAGAGTGGTTTTGCCCACCCCGGAGGGCCCGAATAAAGCATGAAAACCGGGGCCGGATATGCGGTAGCTGATATCCTTGAATACTTCCGTGCTGGTACCGGGATACTTAAAACTTATGTCCTTGCATTCGAGCTGCATATTATTTGACATCTATTCAGGTTCTAGACCGGCAAGGGTGAAGAATACTTTCGTAAAGTCGTATATCCGAATTGCCGTATTCAGTCAACTGGCGAGGCAAAGGAAATGACGAATGACGAATGGCGAATGAAGAATGTCTAAGTAATGAAGTCAGCTTATCCGCTCAAAGGATCAGGGTTCATAGTTCAGAGGTTAAGGATTCATATCAATTTCAAATTTGAACCGTTTCTTCTTTAAATTTAAATAGCTTCATTTGCTCCTTGTGGTATTAATTTCGAAGGCTAACCTTGAACGTTGAACCTTTGAACGTCTGAACCTATTTCTTTTTCAGCTGCTTGCCGACCTTCCAGCAGTCTGCCACCACTTCACCCACCGACCAGTATTTGATGCTGCTCATATCAAATAATAGCGGTTTGAGTTTGGCCAGGTCGACTTTGCCCTCGGTGAGCACGGACTCATCGGCGTAGGTTTCCACGATCTCACCGATTATAAGATCATGGGTCGGGGTATCATATATGTCATATAGCCGACATTCCATATTAAGCGGGCATTCCTTGATCATCGGCGCATTTTTCACCTGACCATGGAAAACCTCAAACAATTCGGACTTATCCGTTTTTTTGCCGCTGACAATGCCGGCATAGTCGGTTTCAATCACCATGTTTTCCGTTGGAATATTTACACTGAAGGCTTTGTTCTCCTTGATGCCCGCATTGGTGTAATGGGCTTTGGCCGAGCTTAGCGAAATCAGGTAGGGTCTGGCGTGGTTAACAATTCCGATATGAGCAATGGTGATATAGTTGGATTTTCCGTCTACCATCGCACCGACCAGAACCGTGGGGGTTGGGTAGAGCACATTAATTGCATCCAGGGTTCGTTTCACGTTAAATCCTCCTTTGCGGCGGATTCCCAGTTCAGCCAGAGACTGCCCGGTTCCTCTATCTTGAAAATCAATATTAAAGCATAGAAAAAACAATAGCTCGGATACCTGGGAAGTCAAGAATATAGGTTCAGTGCGGTTGGCAACTTTTTATCCAGTTTTGAAACAAATGGAGCCAAGGTGTGTACTTATGATGCACTCTTCATTGAGATCGGATTTCCGAATATGCAGGTTCTATTTTCTTTGTCAGGCATTAAAAAACATTTTATTATTAAACCGTTGGGTTAGATGGTAAATTTTTAGTGTTTTTCTGGCACAGTGCTTGAACTATAAAAGTTTCATAACCGCGAATGATGATTACCATCAATATATTGGATATTGAAAAATCTATTTTAAATAACAATTAACAACCCTGGACGCGATATGTTTCCAGGGCGGATTAATTAAAGGATAAATATGATTAACCGGCGCCAGTTTTTAAAAGCCACCGGAGCAGGAGCCTCGGCCCTTGTGGCGGGGGGAATAACTTCCCTGGTAGAAGCTGCCGGAACAGGTGCTGCAACGAAATCCGCGGAAAATTTCAATCCCGATCTGGATATTGCTTTAAAAGCAACGCCGGCTGAAATTCCGATACTTCCGGGAAACCCTACCAACGTTTGGAGCTATCGGGCACAACTGGTAAAAGGAGATCCGGCAAGCCTGGTTCATCTTGAAAGATCTTATCTGGGGCCAATCATCCGGGCGCGCACCGGGCAGAAAGTCCGCATCCGCTTTACCAACGATGTCGCCGACGAGACCATCGTCCACTGGCACGGATTGCATGTGCCGGCTGATATGGACGGGCATCCGCGATTTGTTATCCCGAAAGGCAAATCCTATATCTACCAATTTGAAGTCCGCAATCGGGCGGGAACCTATTGGTACCACCCCCATCCCCATGGTATAACCGGCCCCCAGGTATACGGTGGATTGGCCGGTTTGTTTCTGGTTTCCGACGCTGAAGAACAAGCGGCCGGATTGCCGAGCGGGAGCTATGATATCCCCCTGGTCATCCAGGACCGGGCTTTCGACCATAGTAATCAGCTGATTTATCTTTCCGGTCACCGCATGGAGCAGATGACCGGATTTCTGGGAGACTGGATTATGGTTAACGGCCAGCCGGGTTTTAGCCTGCCGGTGGCTACCCGGGTATACCGGCTGCGGTTTTTAAACGGTTCCAACTCACGCATCTATAAACTGGCCTGGCAGGACGGTCATCCCTTAACGATAATTGGAACGGACGGCGGTTTGCTGGAAAAGCCGGTTCAGCGGCGCTACGTGATGCTGGGTCCGGGGGAACGCCTGGAACTGTGGGCCGACTTCAGCCAATATCCGGTTGGCTCGGAATCAACCCTGGTAAGCCTGCCCTTTGATGCCGGAGCAATGGGTGGCGGCCGGGTGAGAGGCAGAATGATGGGCTCCGGGGCTGAATTGCCCAACGGTGCCGGGTTTTCTATTTTAAGGGTAAAAGTGAATCGTCAGGAGAAAGAAACTCTTGCGCTGCCGCAACGGCTTTCAACCATAGACAGGTATCGCCTTGCTGATGCCGTCAACCGGGAATACCCGCGAAGATTCCATCTGGTGATGCGGCACATGGCCTGGACCATCAACGGCCGGACATTCCGGATGCGGGAAGTGGCCGGTGACGAAAAAGTGCGCCTGAATACCCTTGAAGTATGGGAGTTTATCAATGAAGGCAACGGAATGGGCATGATGGGTGGGATGAATATGCCCCACCCCATGCACTTGCACGGCATGCAGTTCCAAGTGCTGGAACGTCGGGGCGTCAGGCATGACGGCTATGTCGATGAAGGCTGGAAAGATACCGTGCTGCTTATGCCCGGCGAGCGTATCCGACTATTGGTGTGTTTCGGGGACTATCCGGGGCTGTTTCTTTATCACTGTCATAACCTGGAACATGAAGACATGGGGATGATGCGAAATTATTTAATTGAAAATACAACCGCTTCGGTTTAAGCAGCAAGGCGATAGCGATCATCAAGAAGCAAATCGATGTTTATCATAATTGCTTCTGTGGCGGCATCAAACTGTTCTTAATATTTGTGCTGGGATTCTATGGATAAAATAAACATCAACCGTCGATTTATTATTTCCAGCTTTCGGGTAGTCAGGCTGGTACGAGGGTTGACTTTTATGGAGACAATGCCTAAAAAATGGTCTGATGGTTTTATACCGGAGGCAACGCCGATAGTTTAACGCCTGAATTTTGCCTGGTTGCCCCGGATATTCGATAAAATATTACCCGCTGACGCCGACGATGTATCGAGTATTGACATTGTCGGTGTTTTTTTCGTGAAGGAATCTTTTGATGAATATTTTCATGATATATATCCGGGATGAGGACTACTACCGAATGCTGCCCCCTGAACTGGGTGGATCCGAAGCCGGTGCCGAGCGCGTAAAGGTGATGGCTTTTCCGCCTCTCGGGATCGAAACCCTGGCTCCGGTTGTTCGCCAGCATGGTCACGAGGTCCGAATGTTCGACACGTGTCATCCGCAAATGAAGGCGGAGCACATTGCCGAGGCCGTCAAAGATGAAGGGCCGGATGTTATTGCGCTCTCATTTCTTTCTACCACGACCTATCCGCCAACCAAAATCATGGCCGAGCGGCTCAAAGAAGCCGCGCCGCACACACCAATCATCCTGGGAGGCGTTTTCACTTCCATGAATGCAGAATATATTATAAAAGACTGTCCCCATGCAGACTGCATTGGGGTCGGCGAAGGCGAGGAGTTGTTGCCTGATTACCTGGACCATCTCGATGATGCGGGCGCAGTCGCCGGTCTGGTCTGGCGCAACGGCGACGAAGTTATCAGCAATGAACCGCGTCCCCTTATCCGGGACCTGGATCAGTTTCCCTACCCGGACCGTGTAAGTCTGCCGATAGATTATATTGAATCACTGCCCCTTGATGTCCCGGCCGTGCTTTCCCTTGACAAATTCTGCACCGTGCAAACCTCGCGCGGCTGCCCTTACGGCTGCATATACTGCGACATCCCGTCCCTGTCCGATGGTAAATGGCGCCATCGTTCAGCGCAGCATGTCCTGGGAGAAATGCAGCAGCTTAACGATGCAGGTTACCGCTCGATATATCTCACAGATGATCACTTTTTGCTCAAACGCAGGCGCATTACGGATATCTGCAATGGTATTATCGAGCGCCGGCTTGAGTTTACCTGGGGCCGCGAAGGCCGGGTCGATTCGGTGGCCGTTGACCAATTGCCGGTCATGAGACAGGCCAACTGCACCTTTTTGGCCTATGGAATCGAAGCCGGAACCCAGAAGGTTCTGGACCGGCTCAATAAAAACCAGACCCTTGAGCAAATTGAATATGCGGTAAACGAAGCTAAACGACATGGGATTGAGCGAGCCCATGGCTTTTTTCTGGTGGGCGCACCCGGCGAGACGGTTGACGATATTATGGAAAGTTTTCGTTTTGCCGCTCGTTTGAAACTGGATACTTTCGGTTTCAACCGGATGTGCGTTTACCGGGGCACGCCCCTGTGGCAGGAATATATCGATCGTGGGATCATCGACGATGAACGCGATTGGCAAAAATGGTTCAAGTGCTCCGACATCGACCCGACCATCCTGCCCGGCGAGGTCATCAATCGGGCGCGCATGAAAGGGTATGCCTTGCTGTTTGCGCGCCGGATTGTCGGGCGTCCTATTCAATCTTACCGGCTGGTGCGTACTTTCGGCCGCTATATGAAGGCATCCGACGTCTTCAGTTTTCTCTCCTCCCCCTTCCGGAAAAGAACCTTGTCCCGCAAGCCGGAGCTGCCGGCGAAAATGATTGACCTTGGGATGGCAGCGCCCGACAGAAAGGCCATGTAAACTCTATGAGTTTTAATATATATGAAATTGCTTTAATTGCCGTGGCCCTTGGCTGCGACGCGTTCGCTGTGGGTTTGGGAGTTGGATGCCGGTTCTGCGGACCCCGGCAGATTTTCCGATTGTCGTTTCATTTTGGATTATTTCAGTTTCTGATGCCGCTGGTCGGCTGGCTGGCAGGCCACCATATCCTGGCCTGGGCCAAGACCTGGGGACCCTGGATTGCGTTCGGCCTGCTGATGTTTATCGGCATCCGGATGGCGCGTGAAGGTTTCAGGCCCCCCGAAGAAGAGACCGAGTGCCAGGATCCCACGAAGGGTTTCAGCCTGGTGATGCTGTCTGTAGCAACCAGTATCGATGCACTGGGAGTCGGTTTCAGTCTAGGAGTTTTAAATCAGAATCTGTTTATGGTAGCAGTGTGGATCGGTATTACGGCTGCAGCCATGACCTGGTTGGCGATGAAAATCGGGAATCGATTATCCCAAAGATTTGCCAAGCGAATGGAAATCATCGGCGGACTGATACTCGTTGCGATTGCGTTTAAATTGTTGTTTTCTTAATTACCTTTCGCTGGCACAAAAAATTAAACCATCCAAAAACCTGACATTTTGCCGGAAGTTCAACTATCAATTTTTATCGGGAAATGTCATATATTTTTCGTATATCTCAAGGCGTCCAATGGTGTCGACGCCGGTGATAGCAGGTATCGTCTGCTATGCCCGGAAAACTAAGATCGAGGATACCTTAAATTCAAATGGTCATGATTAATTCAAGCTTTGTTGGAGCTATATGTAGCATCAAATATCACCGGCGAGTTTCAGCGAGTTAGCGTTAAGGGTCTGGTTATTCAAATTTTATGTTTTAATTCTTTGATGTATCCAGAATACGGCGATATTGAAGATATGCTTTAATTATGGCCCGATTTTGTCGGAATGTCGATGTTAGCTTTCTTGATTATCGTAACTCACTTAAAATGTTAGATATCTAATGGATATTTAAATGTCAATTGATTTAAATAGTTACTATGGGGCCCAAGTAACTATTGAATGATGGCGGAAAGCCTATTGGGGAGTGAGATTTTAAAAACTTTGGAGAGTTGCACGTAACTGTCAAACCGTTTTGTTTAGATTGAACTGAATACTAGGCCTTTGCCTGCCGCTGCAAATAAACATACAAGCCAACCCCGGCGGCAATCATCAATGCGCATAGGATCTGCCCCATGGAAAAGGAGAGCAAAACGAACCCGAGATGATCATCGGGTTGACGGAAATATTCAATGCAGAACCTGACCACACCATAGCCGATCAGATATAGTCCAAGGGTGGCCCCGCCGGGCATCTTGATTTTCCTTATGCTCCACAAAATTGCAAACAGGAAAATTCCCTCAAAAAAGGCTTCGTACAATTGAGACGGGTGCCGGAGTTCTCTGGTGGGAGCCAGGGGGAAATACATACCGATAGAAGATGTCGTCACCCGGCCGTATAACTCACCGTTGATAAAATTGCCCAGTCGCCCAAAGGTGTATCCCAACGGAATTGCCGGCAGATATAAGTCAACAGAGTCCCACCAGTTCAGGGCTGCTTTGCGCACATAAAGCCATCCGGCTAAAATTGCACCGATTAACCCGCCATGATATGACATGCCGGAGATCCCGGTAAAGGCGACTCCGTCTGAGAAAGAAAAGGGAACAATGATTTCAAGCGGATGATTGAGATAATAGGAAAAATTATAAAACACCACATAACCCAGGCGGGCGCCGATAATCAAACCCAGTATTAAATAGGTGGTCGTATCTTTGACCTGGTCGGTGGTTATTTCAAAGCGGTCTTCATGCCTGACACGATAGAGCACCAGGAAAAACGTTATGGAAAATGCCACAATATACATCAGCCCGTAATACTGGAGCTTGAACCAGCCGATTTCAAAAATAACCGGACTTATATTTTGCGGTAAATGCTGCCACCAGTGCCAAAATTCATCCATAATTTTGGTTTTGCTCCTAGAAAGTTAACAATTATCCTGCTAATATTTACGCAAAGAATAATTCGTAATTCCAGATACGTCAACCAAAACCAAAATACATAAATTACAGGCCCGATTTCGTAGGAATCGGGCCTGTAATTTATTTATAGCTCAATTCCCAGCCGTTCCCAAACAGATTCACCATCCTTTATTTCGGCTGATTTGAGATGCGGATAGGTCGAGATGAGAAAATAAGCCAGCGGCAGAACTCCTAACACGATTATAATCGTATCAGGGATGGCACGAAAAGTTCCCAGAAAAACCACAGACCCTTTCTCGAAGAAATCGGCAGACCGGGCCATCCAGTAATCATCTTTAAATGCGGTCCAGGTCTGGATTAAGCCGACCGGCAGCAGTGTGGCAAAGGCCATCAGAAATAGCCCGCCGTTAAGCCCCCAGAAGGAAAGCTTCAGGAGTCCATCTTTCCAGTATGCTTTTTCCACCAGACCGCGCCAGGAAAACAGCAGCAGGGCGACGGATAGCATGCCGTAGGTCCCGAACATGGCGGTGTGTCCATGGTGCATGGTCAGGTAGGTCCCGTGTTCGTAAAAGTTAATGATGGGCAGGTTGATCAGGAAACCAAAGATACCCGCTCCCAGGAAATTCCAGAAGGAGGCTGCCACCAGAAAGTACATGGGCCATTTGTAGCTGAACTCCCGTCCTTCCTTACGAATTTCGCGGTACTCCATTAAACCACGTACCACCAGGGTGATCAGCGGCACGGGTTCCATGGAGGAAAATATGGCGCCCCAGCCAACCCAGAAAGCGGCACCTCCGTACCAGTAATAGTGATGGGCGGTTCCAACAATCCCGCTGATAAAGGTGATGGCCGCCGTAAAATATGCCACCTTCAAGGCCGACTTGGCCGTGGCCAGACCCATGGCCACCATCAGCAGTGCAATCACCGCGATACCGAAAAATTCAAAGATGCTCTCCACCCAGAGGTGAACCACAAACCAACGCCAGTAGTCTGCCATCGTGAGGTGCGAGCCTTTGCCGTAAAAGAGCCCGAAACCGAAAAAAGCCACGACCAGGACCGCACTGAACACGTAAAACCAGATCAACGAGCTGAATTCATCCTTGTGCATCCTCAAATGACTGCCCACGGCCCGGTAGACGATCACCAGCCAGAATATCAAACCGCCGAACAGCAGGATTTGCCAGATACGGCCTAATTCAAGAAACTCCCATCCCTGATGGCCGAACCAGAACCACAAATCTCCCAGCATGCCCTTGATGCCTAAGACTTCACCCGTGAGACTTCCCACTGCGACCAGTAGGACGGCTACAAAAAGCAATTTGACGAGAAGATCCTGTTTAACCGGTTCCTTGCCACCGATGATGGGTGCCAGGTAGATGGCAGACGCCAGCCAGGTGGTGGCAATCCAGAAAACCATCAGCTGCAGATGCCAGGTTTTGGCCCAGCTGTAGGGGATTAGTTTAGCGACAAACGGCAGGAAGAAACTGCCCGGATGAATGGTATAATGGGCCAGCAAGCCTCCGAAACTCGTTTGTACCAGAAACAGTAAAATTACCACCACAAAGAATTTGGCAGCGGTTAACTGACTGGGGGTCAGGGGCATATCAATCAGCTTTTCAGACAGCGCGACTCCCTTGGGCGCTCCGTACCATAATCGGTGGCGATGGATCCAGTAGACGAACAGCCCCAGGACCACCAGCAATGCCATGATACCGGCGATGGAGTAAAAGTAAGTCTCAGTGCTGGCGGTATTGCCGACCCTTTTGTCGGGCGGCCAGTTATTGGTGTAGGAGTAATCGGTTCCCGGGCGCAGGGTTGATGCGACCCAGGCTGTCCAGAAGAAAAACCGTGAGATTTGAAGGCGCTGCTCTGATTCCGCAATGGTATCCGGCAAAAAACCGTAGCGCTGTTCGCCGGCCTTAAAAATTTTTTCCCAGTGCTGTTTGACCCGATTCAGACCTTCAACCTGGGCGGCGGTTAAGGTGAGGGTGTCCTTGGCTTCGTCATACCGGTTGGGTTTGGCCTCGTGGAGGGTTTTGACATCGATGAGTCCCTTCTGTAGGTCATCAAGGCTCTTATAGGGTTTTCCGTAGTCTTTCAGGGCGAAAAAGTCCCCAATGGCCTCTGCGATCAGGTGCAACGAGGCCGCCGAAAATTCCGGTCCGCGCTGGGAACCATGTCCCCAGACGGCACCATGGTCCATCAGGCCATAACGTTGATATACGTCCTGGCCGGCGAGGATATCCGATTTCTGGAAAAGCACGTTGCCATTGGGATCCGTCACTTTGCCCGGATAAGGCGGCAGATCTTTTTTCATGTAAATTCCGCCACCCAGTAAGATCGCCATCGCGACAAAAAAACACAAAATGGCTGCCCACTTTAACGATTTAAGAGACATATGATACCTCCTTTGTTAGATTCCAGAATTCGTAGATGAAAACTGGTGGGTATGGTGGATGGATAATTAAAAAATTTTGACAGGATCTAAACAATTCCTGAAATTAGATTTAGCTATATCATAGCTGTAATGTAGCGCTTTGACTTAGGTCAAATTTGATTTAAAAACCGTGGAATAAATTGGATAAGGTTGGCATCCGTAAAAATTAAACATAAATTTCAGGCTTTTAGATTGGACATTATCTTTTGGCCTTGATATATATGCCAGGTGTGAAATACTAGCGAATGGGAAACCTTTTAATCTGGAGGAAGGATTAATGTTCGGTTCGCAGGAACGGAGAACGAATTTTGGATTGTTGCTAATGCGTCTGGGACTGGCGGCCGCGCTTTTGGTTCATAGCCTGCCTAAACTCATTAGCGGAAGCCCTGCATGGCAGGGCCTCGGGATCATGCTGAGCTTTATCAATATCGGTGTTCCAGCGTCCATTTTAGGATTCACCATTTTATTGATAGAAGCGCTGGGAGCAGTCAGTCTACTTTTCGGCTATTTTTTTCGAATTGCCTGCAGCGTGTTATGTATACTTTTCGGTTTATATTTTTTTAATTATTTCAGCATCGGCTATCAGACATTGATGCTGTGGTCGATTGGTATTGCTGTCGTATTTATGGGCCTGTTTTTCATTGGCCCCGGCCGATACGCGTTAACACTTAGACTTGAAAAAAAATAATGGCATCCAACCTCAATGAAACCAGACTGAAAAATGTATCCCTAATCCGAACGGATCGAGATTCAGTTGAAATATTTTGGAACTGCAAGGATAAACCACAGGCCTTTGTCGTTTACGCGGGTGAGTCACCGAATCGTATCGACCGTCAAAATCCAGTTTCAATCTCCGGGGCAAATTCGTCGGCCAGAATTTCAGGACTTGATCCGGATACGCGATACTATTTTGAAGTAGCACTGGAAGAGGGTTCAAAGGTCGTCGTCAGTGATCGGCGTCTACCGCTGAAAGGATCGGTGAATTTTAGGGATCTCGGTGGCTACGAGACATCCGACGGGCGCCGGGTGAAGTGGGGTCAGGTGTTTCGATCCGACAATTTAGGCCGGCTGACTGATCGTGATGTATCGTTTGTGCAGCGAATGGGCATTCGGATGGTCTGTGATTTTCGCACGCCGGCCGAAGCCAATAAACTGCCGGATCGTTTTCCAGCGGCCCAACAAGACCGCTACCTGCATTTACCAATTCAGCACGGCGAATTTGATCCGGCCGGAACCTTTGAGAGGATAAAAAACGGCGACATTGAGTGGATGACCGAAGCGTTTATGATTGAAGGCTACATTAAAAATATTGATAATTTTGCCCCGGTGTGGTCGACATTTTTCTATACCCTCACCGAAAATTCAAGACGGCCGCTCGTCTTTCATTGCACCGGCGGCAAAGACCGGGCCGGAGTTTGTGCAGCGCTGATTTTGTTATTACTGGGTGTACCGGAAGAAACCGTTATTTATGATCATGGTCTTTCGAATCTTTATATTGCTGCCGTGCTGAAAAAAATATATGAACAAATCCGAACCTATGGCGTCGATCCGGATCAAATCGCCCCGTATTTCACCGCGCCGAAAAATGCCATTGTCGCTGCTGTCCTCCACATTCGCAGAACCTATGGTTCAGCGGCCGATTATTTGATAAACAAGGCCGGCGTCGATGAGAACATCATTGCGCAGCTGAGAGAAGATCTGCTTGAATAGTTCGGTTTAGCCGGTATGCCGACTTCCGGTTCAGCCCGGCAATATAGCCCAAATTACACTAAACGTCGGGCCAACCGGTTCAACGGGTACAACGGACTAACGGGCTCAACCGACTAACCTACCTTACAACCAGGACCGGACACGGCGCTGTATTCAGCACCCTGTGAGTGCAACTGCCAAGTAATAATCCCTCCAGGTCGTTGCGTCCCCTGCAACCCATCACAATCAAGTCTATTTTTTCTATTTTCGCTACCTCACATATCGCTCGGGCAGCAGGGCCTTCAAGGATTCGATCGGTAACAGTCACTCCGGCCTCCTGCACTATTTTTTTGTACGGATCTAACAGCTCACTTGATTTTTTCAATATTTTGTCGATAGCCCTCTGGAAATAAGGCTCTCCCAGAATTGCCGGAAACGACTTATGGCAATGAATTAGCAAGATTTCAGAATCCATGAGTCGGGCCATATCTGTTGCATAGCCAGCAGCCTTGGTGGCGTGTTCTGATCCATCGACCGGCACCATGATCCTGTTAATTTGCATCGGTTGACCTCCTTTGCATCAATGGTTGGACTTATGGTTAGACACAAATGGACCCGTCTAATTATATAACGCCCTTAAACCATGAAAGCAATTTTTTAAATATAATTTATGTGTTCTTTGGCAGGACTTCATTAATTGAATTGACATTAGGCATTCACTTTTTTATAGTGTATAGTAGCTAAGGACCTCGGAAACAAACAAATCCGTCCGCCACGGCGGACTTATCTTTTTGCCCGTCTTCAGCGTTGCACCAAAAGTCACATATCGATAATATGCTCCCCTTGGCGCGCCTTGAAGGCGAACAAATATCCGACGCATTCTATGCGTATTTATTTCCGCGACCCTTTTCTGGACGAAGAGCATTATATAGAGTTTGTCTGATAACCCGAACGGTTTTTAAGCCGAATTTCGGCTGAACAGAAATTAATTAATGAATTAATCATTAATTGTGTGCAGGAGTAAAAG
>Ga0056116_1000349_pt1 | contig 15434 bp, 17 predicted proteins | sample WorMetOlspDAHAB2_FD_67352 | JGI IMG/M metagenome (GOLD analysis project Ga0056116, IMG submission 67352) | Marine gutless worms symbiont microbial communities from Max Planck institute for Marine Microbiology, Germany - Olavius sp. DAHAB.2 ...
TTTGACAACATTATCACTAACTCAAAATACAATAAATCGGTATGATTTTAATTGGTTAGATAAAAAGACATGGTCATGCCTCAAATTTTTTGCCAAAATCTGAAAAAAAAGCTTGACATGCCACATAGTGGCATTGTAAGGTATAGCTCCCCTGTAAGAATGCTTCTTAAAATATCTCAATGCCTCTCCCCACTGGCGGCTCATATCCCCATGAGCCGCCACTTTTTTGTCGTGATGTAAATTAGGTATCGAATTGACTTTGACGATAGCCTACCAATCGATCCCTGATTTTGACAAACCGCCTTTGATGATATATAAGTTTGAAAATAGCTAATACCCTATATCAACTGCTATTTTTTAGACTCGCACACTTTTTCCATGGGAGAAACAAATGATGCAAAAAAATTGGACTAGTTTGACCCTGGCCTTCGTTCTGGCGCTATTGGTTACCTTTTCTGTTTCATCATGCGCCAAGAAAAAAATAAGTTCCGAACCGGCAACAACAATATCGGAAGAAGATGCGCAAAGACGTGCTGAAGAGGAAGCCAGGCAAAAAGAGCTTGAGCGGCAGAGAGCCTTGGAAGAAGAAGACCTCAGCGATGAAAAACTCAGCGGGGAGATGGCCGAACAAAGAACGGGGTCTGCTAAATCCATATTTGAAAATGAAGATGTTTACTTTGAATTCGACAGTATCCGGCTGGCGCCGGAGGCTCAGGAATTATTGACCCGAAAAGCAGCCTGGCTGCGAGCAAATCCCACGGCGAGAATTACCATCGAGGGCCACTGCGACAACCGCGGAACCACTGAATACAATCTGGCGCTGGGAGAGGGTCGGGCTCAGAGCGTCAGCGCATTTCTGGTTGATTTGGGAATCGATTCATCCAGGCTGAACACGATCAGCTATGGCGAGGAACGCCCCATCGATCACGCTCAGACCGAGGAAGGCTGGGCCAGAAATCGACGTGCTCATTTCGTAATTATTGAATAATTTTCCGCATTCATGCTGTGAACTTGTATTAAATGCCGGATCAACGCAACGATACGAATAAAACAAACCGAATAGCCTATTTTGTATCTCCTCACGGGTTCGGCCACGCCGCCCGGGCAGCTGCGGTGATGCAGACCATCGCGGATATTGATGCCGCAGTTGTATTTGAAATATTTACGACCGTGCCTTCCTGGTTTTTTCAGGATTCAATGTCGGTTCCTTTTAACTATCATACGCAGTTAACCGATGTCGGTCTGGTGCAAAAAACAGCTTTTCAGGCCGATTTAAATAAAACTGTCGGCCGCTTAAACGATTTTTTGCCTTTCCCAGCATCGCTGATTGCCGAACTGGCCGCAACAATAACAAGATTAAACTGTGTTTTAATTATCTGCGATATCTCGCCGATGGGCATTTCGGTTGGATACGAAGCCGGAATTCCCACGGTGCTGGTTGAAAATTTCACATGGGATTGGATTTACGAACCATATGCCAGCGCCGATAGTGGTTTTACCCACCACATAAACTATTTACGGACCTTATTTCAGGCTGTCGATTATCATATAAAGACAGAACCCGTCTGTTGCCGCACTTCGGCAGACCTGACAACCCTGCCGGTCAGCCGGAAATTGACAACCCCGGTTTATCGGATCAGAAAACGGCTGGGGGTACCGGAAAATTCCAGGGTTGTATTGATCACTACCGGAGGCATACATCAAGGCTATGACTTTTTGAAAGAATTAAAAAAGTTTCCGGAGGTCCATTTTGTCCTGCCGGGTGCCGGTCCCGAAATGGAAATCCGGGAAAATTGTGTTATCATGCCTCATCGCTCAGGTTTTTATCATCCGGATCTGGTTAATGCATCCGATGCGGTTGTCGGAAAAGTCGGTTACAGCACATTGGCCGAAGTCTACCATGCAGGGGTACCGTTCGGATACGTGACGCGATCAGGTTTTCGCGAATCCAAGCCGCTGGCGGCGTTTATTGAAAAGGAAATGCAGGGTGTTTATCTGAAGGAATCGGATTTCAGTAGCGGACAGTGGACCGATAGACTCCAGGATTTGCTGAACTTAAACCGGGTGCAACGGCGGTTAACAAATGGAGCAGAACCAATCGGCCGTTTTATCCGGGATCGGATATTGAGGAATCCGAAAGAAAGGGTGCCGGCATGATACAAAAAATTATTTCAGGAGGACAGACAGGAGTTGATCGTGCCGCTCTTGATGCGGCCATCAGGCTGGCGATTCCTCACGGCGGCTGGATTCCCCAAGGACGACTGACCGAAGACGGTCCGCTACCATCAGGATATCAATTGCAGGAAACCCGCAGCAACAGCTACGCTGATCGAACCGAAAAAAATGTTATGGCTGCCGATGCAACCCTGATCATATCCCGGGGACCATTGAATGGTGGATCAGAATACACCCGTGAAATGGCTGTCAAGCACAATCGCTTCTGGCTTCACATTGACCTTACTAAGATTCCCGCTTTTCAGGCGGCCATTGCGATTAATGACTGGATCGCAAAAAAGGAAATCGCAATTTTAAATGTGGCCGGTCCGCGGGCCAGCAAAGATCCAAAAATATATAAAGATACGTTGAATATCCTGGAAAGCAGCTATTATCTCGGTTTGGTCCATAGCGGTAGGGCCGGTGGCAAACCAACATCTGAAACCGTAAATCTTTCGTCCCGACGACCTCAAAACATAGATGAGGCGGTTGAAATAATAATTTCCCAAATGCCTATCAAAGATAAAACGACGATCGCCAATATGTCGCCGGATGAGCTGCCCAGTCTGTCTTCAAGCCTGGGGGAATATATCATGAATAATTTCGATTTGCTGTCCGGCAACCATAAATTAATAGAATCCTGCCGGTTGGAAGCTGGTGACACATTCGAGCACGACGAAAATGCCGTGGCCATCATTATAACGGCCCTGTGGAAAAAGCTGCGGCAAACGCATAAGTTGAGGGTTATCAAGTGATTTCGGATTTGGCATTTGGGATTTGGGATTGCGGAATGTTTGAGCGTAGAGCAACAGGAGAGATTTAAAGCGTTTTGAGTGTTCAGGTGTCGGGTGTCAGTGGTATTGTAAAGAACGAATTTATTTCCCAAAATTCTGCAACCGGAAGCCTTTTTACCCCTGACACCTGAACACTGAAACCAATAATTTACCGGACTAATACCCATCCACCCACTAATTTCAAATACCCCGGAAAGAGACTGAAAAGGAGCCGCCAACATGCAAGACATCTACCTGCGCCTGGCCAAACATCTTGAAAACCTGATTATGGGATATCCGTTTAATGAAGCGCTCACCGACCTTCTCAAGGAAATGTATAGTCCGGTCGAGGCTGAAGTCGCTTTGGCGATTCCCAACAACCTGCAGCCGCTGGAAGTTGTCGACCGGCAACGTATCGTCGACTGCTGTGATCTACCGGAGTCAGTGGTGATCGAAGCGCTGCAATCTCTTTCCGACCGCCACATGGTGTTCACTCGGACGACCGCGACAGGCGACATGGGATATGCCCTGCTGCAGGTTGGATACGGGATACCCCAAACCTTTTTCTGGTCCGGCCGCAAAGATGAGCGGGCACGACGCATGGCCAAGCTGGTTCTTAATTACTTTAACGTGCCCACGACCCAAAAAGTTTATGGACCGGTGCCAACCAAAACTTATAAATACGCACCGGCTAATTTGAGTATAGACGCTGCCATGCAGGGGGTGATGCCCAATGAACAAATGGGACCCATTGTCGAAGCAGCCACTAAGGTTGCCGTTGCACACTGCCCATGTCGCATGTCCGCCAGCATTCTTGGCCGCACCGACTGCCGGCATAGCCTGGAGGTCTGCATCAAATACGACGAACTGGCGGATTTTGTAATATCTAAGGGGTTGGCACGTGAGATCTCTAAAGACGAAGCCCATCAAATCCTTGCTGATAGTGAAAAAGAGGGCCTGGTTCACATGGTGGACAATGCCCAGGGACAGATAAAGCATACCTGCAACTGCTGTGGTCATTACTGCTGGAATGTCGGAATTTTGCGGCGTCGCAAAATTCCGCGTGACATGTTGATGGCCGTCTATTTTATCCGCGAAACCGAGTTGTCTGAATGCGTAGGTTGCGGTGCCTGTGCCGAAATCTGCCCGGTAGATGCGGTTAATATGGTTGCAAATAAACCCGAAGTTGATCAAAATTGGTGCATTGGATGCGGCGTGTGTGCGGTTTCCTGTCCGGCTGATGTTATTACCATCAAACGTCGCATAGAGAACCGGGCTCCGGAGTCCTTTGCGGATTTGCACCAACAGATAAAACAGGAAAGAGGGCTATGATGTTTAGCATGCAATCAGGAAACACAATACCTCTTTTTCCCCTCGGGCTTGTGTTGATGCCTCAAATACCACTGCCGCTGCACATTTTTGAAGAACGCTATAAATTGATGATTGGAGAATGTCTGGCAGAAGGCACAGAATTCGGCATTGTATATTACAATGCGACCGACATTCAAACGGCCGGTTGTACGGCAAAAATATTAAAAGTCATCAAACGTTATGATGATGGCCGTCTGGATATACTAACACAGGGTCAAAGGCGCTTTTTAATCAAAGAAATATACGACAACAAGGCCTATCTGGAAGCCAGGATCACTTATTTCGATGATGATGAGCTATCAAACAGCAACTGTCAGGATTTGGCTGACAAAGGAATAGCTCTATTAAAACAATTCACCTCATTCCTGGAATCGCCGGCAGAATACGATTTTATCGCGGAAATGGATTTTAAATCCGTCTCGTTTTTAATCGCCGGCTGCGAAGGATTTAGCCACGACGAGAAACAAAGTTTTCTTGAAATGACTTCAACTGGCGAGCGCCTTAAAAAAAGCATTGAAGCGCTGGAAAAAAACATTGAAAGGATGAAAATCACTTCAGAAATTCACAAAATAATCGGCGGTAACGGCAATATAAAGCGGGGGAGTGCACCGGATTGATGCTCTATTGATCGGAAGGTTCAGTCGAACCCAGGCCGCCCCGGATGATCCGAAAATGGCTGGGCAAGTCCTTGTGTTTAATGGGGCGGCTAAATCTAATGCCGGTACCATAATTGAACAAAACAACGGCACCTATAATTTCTTCATTCCACCTGACTTCGGCCGAGTTAATCTCCGGCAAAGAATCCTCCGGAAAATCGGACAGCCACAAGTTCACCCGGGTTCCGGGAATAAGAAGAAGGTCCGACTCAAAATACATGCCTTGCAAACTGTAGTTATACATCCGGGCCTCATAGTAAAGATCCGTCCCACATTGCTCAATCACAACATGGGCTTCGTGATAAAAGCGCGCGCAATCTCTTTTTTCAAGATTGGAGCGCATAGGCGACCTCCTTTAATCTACTTTTCAGCGAAAAATTTCGGTATGAAAATTCACTATGATTTACAAAATTATGCCTATCTTGAATATTTTTCTTTAAAGATTCGCCGTCGTTCAGTTTTTTTTCTCATCTTGAGATTATGTAGAATTCGACGATCGCTACCACTGCGACGGTGCCTGAGATTTCTTCTTTCCGGAAAATGAACTGATGAGGAAAATTGACGCCGATCCGGCAAACGCCGCCGCCCTCCCCTATCCTTTAAACCGCTGGTGTCTTCAGACTTTGTCATTATTGCGCCCTGGCTATATTAAACCGACATTAGTCCCGTAATCAATAGACATAGATGTGAACAAATTAGTATATTCTATTATATTTACAGGCATTTACTCTAGATGTCAAGTGTGAAGGGGCGCCTGTTCTGAAAATGCTGAATTACCTGCGGTTCAGTCTGTTTCCGGTAGGTCAAAGTCGATTACTTTCTACTTAATCGGCTCGGAAAAAGTATTTCTCATTGCTTGCTTGATCCGATCTCTGATTTCAAGTGGCAGCGAAGGGGGTATGTCCGCACCTTCTCCGGATCGATCTGCCAACCGGAGGGCAGTTCTTATAATCAGCAATTGCTTCTTGAACCGTCTACAATATTTGCACATCCAAAGGTGTACGGATATCATCATCCGCTCCGGAAACGGAAGGGTTTCGTCCATCGATTTGGAAACCTTCTTTGAAACATCCTTACAGTTAAACATCCAGTGTGACATAGTCGAATCTCTAATTAATCCGCCTTGAAAAACATATTATCAGGCGAGATTAAATTGTATGTGCTCTTAGAAAACTTACAAACGTATTTCATTGTATCTTCGGGCGGATTAATTATCAAATCAATTTTTTTCGATACATTGTCGCAACCACATCCGTGCCCGGTAAAGCATAACCCAGCTATTCGTCGCAGAAATGTTCAAGGCCTTACAAATTTCCTCTGTGCTTAAACCATCAAGTTCGCGCATCATAAATGCCTCCGCCTGGCGTTCAGGCAATTCAGCCAGGCAAAGGTATAAAACGTCCATAAATTCTTTCTGCTCATAGATTTTCATGGGATTGACATCCCATTTGGCAGGACGGTTGAGCCATCCACCATCATCTTTGAAAGTGCCTTCAGTCGGGTCACTCGCCAAGGCATCGGACATTGACTCGACTTTATCGGAAGCCGGCTCCCGAACCCGCTTGCGGATATGGTCGACAATTTTGTGTTTTAAGATAGCGATAAGCCAGGTCTTGCCTGAGGAACGTCCCTGGAAATTAGCACGCGATTTGAGAGCCGCCAGAAATGTCTCCTGAACTAAATCTTCTGCAATGGTAGAATCTTTTATCCGGGACAGGGCAAAGCGGTAGAGAAAATCACCGTACTGATCCACCCAGCTGGCGGGATCATCTATGTGAGAGTTTATTGCAGGCCGTTTTCGGCTCATGATTAAGCTCCGCCGGAATTCGACTGCCGCCCGGATACTTATATAGTCTTCCAAATAAAGTTTTTGGACTGCGTTATCCGTCGCCCCCCTTCAACAACGTACTATTTGTATGCCCTACTCAGGGGGGGCTCCTTCTAGCCTTGCCAAAAACATTATCTGAATGCCTATAGATAAAATTAAGTTATTCCAGGATCGCTGGCGGTTGCATTAGACCGCCAGTTTGTTTGGGGTATCTGTCCAGGAATTATACCAATTTTTTAACGGCCTCTAACGCGGCACGATAATCCGGCTCTTCAGTAACTTCTTTTACCAGCTGATTGTATTGAATAATGCCTTCCGGATCGACCACGAGTACCGCCCGGGCCAGCAATCGCAGTTCTTTGATCAATAATCCAAAGGCCTCTCCGAAGGCCGCATCCCGGTGGTCGGAAAGAGTCTCTACTCTATCAACCCCGGCGGCACCGCACCAACGTGCTTGGGCAAATGGCAGATCCATGCTCATCGTAAGGATGGCCACATTTTCACCAATATTGCCGGCTTCCTCGTTAAATTTACGGGTTTGCATATCACAAACCGGGGTGTCCAGTGAAGGTACAACAGAAATTACACAGACTTTTCCTTTATAAGCGGAGAGTTGAACAGAGCTTAGATCATTTCCCAGCAGTACGACATCCGGCGCTGAGTCTCCGACATTAATTGCAGAACCAAGTAAAGTTAATGGATTCCCTTGAAATGTAATCTCCCCTTTGCGTTCTTGCATAATAGCCTCCTTTTTAATTAAACGGTTTTAACCAAAATAATAACAATTCCACTCAAATCAAGGTATCCATATGCTTGAATTTTGCATGTATTCTTGCCAGCTATGCAGGGAAAGGGACTATCTTGTTTATTTCCGGTTAGAATATAATAAAAAAAGATATGAGAAGCATATAGAAAGTGATCCGTCGGCACATAGGCCTGACAGGGGCCTACAATTTTAAAATTCATTGAAACCCTGGACGAGGAATTTATTTTGGGTGGATTAATTAGCAGCTTAATTATCCGACGACGCGGATAATTTGTTCTTTTTCTTGGAGGTAGCCGCGATAGGCAGCCAGCAGTTCTTTAAGTGACGCTTTCATCTGAAGCCTTTTCTTATTGAGTTTGGCAATATGATAAGCTCGGGCGTAAGAACGGAAGAGTTCTTTGAAAGCAAAAGGAAAACTGTGGCGATCATCATAAATATGAATCGGCTCCGACCAGCAGCCGTTGAGTTCAATAATTTTGATACCGTTTCCGCTTTTCAAGGCCTCTCGATTTTTAACCTTCATATCGAAGCGGCCAAAGTAAAATTCATCATCCACCGCGCAAAGTTCATTCAACCAGGATTCGAGCTGTTGGTCGATCCGGTCATTGCGATCCTTAAATATTGATCCGTAAGTGTGACTGCCCTGGACAATCACCTGGTGCCACGCGCCTTTTGGAGGAATATAATCGAGATTCCGGGCATGGGAAAGCAGTGCCTCTTTATTATATTTAAAATCCGGATTAATCTGCACCAGCTGCTGCACATTACGGCGGCCGTCACCGAAAACACAAGGAGCAATTTTTTCAGTCAGCGATACCACGGTGCCCCGGGTTTCATGGGGAAATTTGAAAAAAAAAGATGCCGTATTCCAGCGGAAAATCACAGTATTGCTGAAGCATGTAATCAGACGGCATAATATTGAGGATATCATTTAATTCATTTTCGGAGTCAATCTTGCGCACACCGATACCAACGACACCGCGATCGGGTTTGGCGATTATCGGAAAAGAGTTTGTCTCAAGAAATGTAACCGCCAGAGCTTTTCGCTGGCCGAAGTTCATATTTTTGAGGATCAGTTGCTGGTGTAAAAATTGCTTGCGTGCCTGGAAGCGTTCCAAAATTTTGGTTTTGGAGGCGATCGATAAGCCACCGTAGGGCAAGGACGGGTTGGCACAGATAATCTGCGAGGGCGTCAGCCCTTTTGATATCGCCAGCGCCGTACTCATCAATTGAATACCAATGTACATGTACTTACTGTTAATGTAGTGCCATCTAAACATTGCGGTTGCCTTTCATGCAGATTGCTCCCGAATACATCCTGCAGTCTCCAACCACCGATTGCTCCAGGGTGGCTTTCGCTTCGGTCCTTAAACACCGCGAAAAAAAAATTACTTCGGAAGTTTGGCAATTGAAGAACGGGCCTGAATATCCTGAAGCTGTGGTGCGAATCCGCTTAGTTTCTTTTTAAGCGATTGCCCAAATCGCCGCAGTGCGCTTATCGAGTAATGGGAAAAAATTTTCGTCAACTCCCATGGAGATATCGTTTCATGGCGCCGGTGGATTTCAGACAGCATGCAGAAATTGAAAAGGGCCAGTCCAAATATGGTACCGGCCGTCATAAAAATGTTGGGTGTGCCTGAAAACAGATGGATGGATGTTCCAACAGTGGTTGTCAGAATACTCGGCAGTATGATGGAAAGTTTGCGGCTGCGGAAGTAAAGAAATTCAAAGAAACTGGTATTAAATCCGACCATCAGAAAAGAGATAAATGATTGTCGCATGCCGGCACCCAAACCTGCTGCGAACCCTGCGCTGGCATTCGCCAGAAATACATAAAATCCCATGCGCACGGATCCCAAAATAGCGTGCGAGAAATTAAAAGCGTAAATTACCTGCCGCAGAATTGGAAAAAACTTCTTCAGTTTCTCCTGCCGTTCAATCTTGGTGATCTCGAACGCTTTTAGCTGCCTTTGGAATACGATGTCCCATTTTAATCCCAGTCCAGTTTGACGGGCTTCAGCTGACATTTTTGCCCGCAGGGGTGAACATTTTAAATTTAACACCGCCTTTTCAAAAGCGTCGCTGTCCTTCACCAAAAATCCATTGATACCGTCTTTTACCCGGTCTTCCACTCCCGCCGCATCAAAGGCAACCACCGGCAGCCCGGAACAAAGCGCCTCCGACACTACATTGGCATAAGCATCGGTTTTGGATGGAAAAACAAATATATCTGCATGGCGGTATTCACGCGCAAGTTCCCGCCCTTGCAAACGCCCTTTAAAATTGGCAAAGGGTAGTTTTTGCCGAATATCGCCAACATCTTTGCCATCCCCCACGATCTTGAGTTCAACGTCATTGTGGCGCCGGAAAAAGGCAAGTTTCGCAAGATCTTTTTCTACTGAAACTCTGCCCACATATAAGGCGGATAATTTCGGCCCGGTAGTTTTTTGCGGTTTAAAAATATCGCCGTCCACCCCCCTTCCAATAACTTCAATGCGTTTACTGCGATAGATGCGTTTAAGAGATTGCTTTACCGTTGAAGTCGGCACCAGGATAATATCAGCAGCTCCGTAGACAAGTCTGGTCCATCCACTTACAAATGCCGTCAGTGCCAGAGCGGCGACTTTTCCACCAAACAGCCGCTCGAATTTCCGCTTTGACCAATATCTGGCATATTCCGGCAGCAGGGTATGATAAGAACCAACCACTGGAATACCAAGCCTTTTGGCAGCGGCTATCGCCGACAGGCTCATGGGGTGAGCCGACGCGACTTGTAGACAGTCGTATTTTTCTTTTTTGAAAATCCCGTGAAAATACCAGGCAAGCTTGATATAGTAGAAAGGATTGAATGATAGGTAGGCTTCCGGCAGGACCTGAAAAGAAGTCTTAACCCGGACTAAGAAAAACCGGGTTGATTTAGTTTGCAGCGTTTTACCATGGTCGGGATCCTGCATGAAAACATCCAGCTGATGGTTCACCCCCGCGGTGCCTTGGCACAGCCTTTTGTAAAAAGCAGTCATACCATCAACTTTTTTTAAGATGTTGCTGTGGATTACCAGTGCGACCTTCAATTGATTACCTCTCATGGAGAAGTCTTCTACCAGATTCTACCGAAGCCCCTTATTAAAAAAGAACTACAGGCTTCACCGCAGCACTCATATGAGCCGCTCAGAATATAGTTTCATGTCGTTCGAAATTCTGGTTCCTTACAAAAATATTGCGGCCGGCTTGACTGTTTTCATTCCAACCATAAGTTTAGTTAATCACAAATTTATATTCTGTCAAAATAAAGATGCTCGAATTTCAAAAGGATGTAAGTTTTAATTGAAACGCCCGACAAAAGTTTGATTAATTGAAAGGTCGGGGAACTTTGTAAGCCGACCCGCTGACCTGAATGAGAAGAATTCGTATATATTTAATTGGCTATGCCAAACGGAGTTAAAAAAATGAAAACCCAACAATTGCTTGCAGCCGCAGTTTTGGCTTTCCTGATTACGGCGGGGTTTGTCGGTATTCCGATTTTGGCTTGGACCGCTTCCAGCGTAAACCACAGCCTTTTCGGAGACCTGTTGCATAAATACGTTTCGGACGGAAATGTCAATTATGCGGGTTTTAAATCCGAGGAAGATAAACTGGACCAATATCTCACTCTACTTCAACGCGTCGACCCGAAAGCACTTGCGCGCAAAGAGCAGTTTGCTTTCTATACCAACGTCTACAACGCCTGGACCATAAAACAAATTTTGACGAAATACCCGGACATCGAATCTATTAAAGAGCTTGGGATTTTTAACACCGGTCCCTGGAAGAAAAAGGTCGTACGGCTCAGCGGGGAAACCGTATCTTTGGATCATGTTGAACATGACATTCTCAGACCCCGTTTCAAGGATCCCCGGGTACATTTTGCCATCAACTGCGCGGCCAAAAGTTGCCCGCCTTTGCGTTCCGAGCCTTTTCTTGCGGATAAACTGGATCAACAGCTGGACGACGCCACCCGGTCATTTATCAATCACCCTAAAAGCTATCGCCTGGAGGGCCGCAATCTCCATGTCAGCCGGATTTTCAAATGGTTTTCTGAGGATTTTGACGAAGACGCGCTCGGTTTTTACCTAAAGTACGCAAATGAAGAGTTAAAAAAGAAACTGGAAACCAATCCGAAAAAAATCAACATCAAGTACCTGGCATACGATTGGTCACTGAACGGAAAATAAGAGGACTGAATTTTTCAGGTGTCAGGCAGAAAAAGCCAAAAGTTTATCAACCTATTATACGGAGCTAAATATGGCAAATTATGACTATGATATTGGTGTCATCGGTGGGGGGGCGGCCGGTTTAACGGTTGCATCCGGCGCGTCCCAACTCGGGGCCAAAACGCTTCTGATAGAAAAGGAAAAGGAACTGGGGGGTGATTGTCTTCATTTTGGCTGCGTGCCCAGCAAAACACTCTTAAAATCAGCCCATGTTTACCACTTAATGAAAAATTCCCGCAAATTCGGTCTGCCGCCGCTGGAATTACCGCCGGTGGAGTTTCAAGAAGTTTCCAACCGAATTCGATCCGTAATCGCAACCATCCAGCATCATGATTCAGAGGAACGCTTTTGCAAGCTTGGCGTGCAGGTTGAATTCGGGCAACCTCGGTTTACGGATGAACACAGCATCCAAATGAATGGGCAAGCCTATACGGCCAAAACCTGGGTTCTTGCCACCGGATCTTCTCCCAGTGCCCCCCCCATTAAAGGGTTGGATAAAACGCCTTATATTACCAATCGGGAAATCTTCTACCTTGACAGGCTGCCGAAGTCCATGATTATTCTGGGAGGTGGACCTATCGGCTGCGAAATGTCTCAGGCGTTTTGTCGCCTGGGAACCAAGGTTACTGTTGTCGATATGGCTCCGCAGATTCTGATCAAAGAAGACTCGGATCTGGCAGACACTGTCAAAGAGGTTCTCAATTTTGAAGGCGTGGAATTTTATCTCAATTCCTCAATCGAGGAAGTCAACGAGTTCGGCAGTCAAAAAGAGGTTAAAATCAAAACCCGGCAAGGCAGCACCATTAACCTGAAGGCTGAATCGATTCTGGTCTCCCTGGGAAGGGGACCCAACACCAATGGTCTCGGCCTGGAAGAAATAGGCGTAAATCACAATCGCCAGGGAATAATCGTCGACAACCGTCTCAGAACAAACCTCAAGCACATTTATGCCGCCGGCGATGTCAACGGCGGCTTTCAGTTTACCCATGCTGCCGGGTATGAAGGCGGCATTGTGGTCAGCAATGCCATCTTTCGCCTTCCCCGCAAGGTTAACTATACGTTTTTGCCCTGGTGCACCTATACCGATCCGCCCCTTGGCAGCATTGGCCTCAATGAAAAAAGTGCCGGGGAAGCAGGAATCAACTATAAAGTTTGGACGGAAGAATTCAAAGATAACGACCGCAGCCTGGCTGAAGGTGAAACTGTCGGCAAAATCAAAATGATTCTGGACGACAAAGAAAAACCGATCGGCATTCAGATCCTGGGCCCCCATGCCGAAGATTTGTTGAATGAGTGGGTGGCCATTTTAAACGGAAAGGTTAAGCTTTCCACTCTCGCAGCAGCCATACATCCTTATCCGAGCATCGGAGAGATAAACAAGAAAGTGGCCGGTTCCTATTTTTCACCCAAAATTTTTTCAGAAAAAGTGCAAAAGGGCTTGAAGTTTTTCTTCCACCTAAAAGGCCGGGCCTGTGCCGAGGATACTTGTGGTGATTAGTGGTTGGCCAATTTATACTCAGGATTATATATTATTGAGCCTGCAGGTAAGAAATAGAAGTTACCAGGTGTCAGGTGTCAGGATCAGAAAGCCTATGATCAGTAGAAATGCAACAGTGAATAGCAAAGATCCGGGCCCAGAGTACCCGGCTTTGAATTCACCCCAGAGGGGTGTTGAACGTGGCAACTTTTACCAACAGGTTACGGGTGTCAGCAACTCAAGTCGATCCGCTGGATGTGAGTCGCTCATGAATTGGACTTTCTTTAACTGCTGGTGACATCCAGCCTTAACCCAAGCAGGGTACAGGACTCAGCTTGGTTTTTTACTGACACCTGAAACCTGACACCTTCTCGCTCCTGGCACTAATTTCGTTTCCTAATCAAAACCAAAACTGAAGTCTAATTACAGAGAAATGTTCGCTAATCTGAGGAACGAGCCACTATGGATGAAACTGAAAATGGGGTTCCAGGCAATCGCGGCAAAGCCATTTTAAAGGCCGCAATTTTAGTGATTTTCGTCGCGATGGCCATATTTTTGGTGCGTTATACTCCGATTAAAGACTATTTGAGTGTCGAGGCCCTGGGGCGATTTTTGGATGTTGTCGGCATTTGGGCGCCGGTAGTTTTCATGGTTATTTATGCCGGCGGGGTATGTCTGTTTTTGCCGGGCACCTTGCTTACCGGGCTGGGCGCAGCAATTTTTGGAGCCTATTGGGGTTTCGTGTATGTGTGGTTTGGCGCCATGGCGGGCGCAAGTATTGCATTTTGGATCGGGCGCACGCTGGGCCGGGAATTTGCGTCCTCACTTATTGGAGACAAGCTAAGAAAATATGACGACGCCATTGAACGCAATGGTTTTGCAACCGTACTATATCTGCGTCTGGTTTATTTTCCTTTCACGCCAATGAATTTCGGCATGGGGCTGACCAAGGTGCATTTCCGGGATTATTTTTTGGGAACCGGACTGGGAATTATTGTCGGAACGTTCATTTTCACATTTTTCATTGGAAATTTAAAAGAAGTCTGGACATCCGGCAACTGGAAGGAATTAATCTCCTTTAAAGTTTTTTTCTCAATCGGCCTGTTTATCTTCTCCTTTTTTATTCCCAAAATCATAAAAAAAGTAAAAAAGGAATAAACTTACCCGCGGATTATATATGGACGCCCATCAATATTGATGCTATGACAAGCATGGTTGCCAAACCGAATTGAGCAAAATTAAATTCATCCCCCTCCTCTAAACAAGCGTAAAGTTTATCACCGGCAGATTGATGGAAAGATCACGGAGGACAATTCAATGTCAATACTAAATGAACCTATAAACAGGGAAGTAAATACGTGGCATCCCAGAAGGAATTAAAACAAAAAGCCGCCAACCGTGCGGCAGAATTTGTCAAATCCGGTATGGTTGTGGGCCTCGGCAGTGGCAGCACAGCCGATTTAGCAACCCGACGAATTGGAGAACGGCTAAAATCCGGCGAAATAAAAGACATCGTCGGAATTCCCAGTTCAGCTAGAACCGAACAACTGGCAGCCGAACTGCACATACCGCTGGTCGGCTTCGATGAAAAGCAACAGATTGACCTTACAATCGATGGTGCGGATGAGGTCGATCCGGATCTGAACCTGATTAAAGGCGGTGGCGGCGCATTGCTGCGTGAAAAAGTAGTGGCCCAGGCCAGCCGGCAAAATATTATTATCGTAGATGACAGCAAGCTTTCCGCCCGCCTGGGCTCAAAATGGGCGCTACCGGTCGAAGTTATCCCCTTTGCCGCCAAAACAGAAATGTCATTTTTAAAATCTTTAGGTGCATCGGTGTCCCTTCGCCGCCAGGGCGACGGCAGTACTTTTAAAACCGATCAAAACAACCTGATTCTGGATGCCGATTTCGGTCCGATATCCGATCTCGCAAAATTAGCGGCACAGCTGAATGGAAGGGCCGGAATTGTTGAACACGGGCTTTTTCTGGAGTTGGCCAGCGACGTGATCGTCGCCGAATCAAACGGCATCCGGCATCTCAAGCGAAATGAAAAATGAAGGTGCAGCCATGGAGAAAACCGATTTCGTCAACCATGTCAA
>Ga0056116_1000350_pt1 | contig 15431 bp, 14 predicted proteins | sample WorMetOlspDAHAB2_FD_67352 | JGI IMG/M metagenome (GOLD analysis project Ga0056116, IMG submission 67352) | Marine gutless worms symbiont microbial communities from Max Planck institute for Marine Microbiology, Germany - Olavius sp. DAHAB.2 ...
CTATAAGTCTCCGTCCTTGTATGTGGTTTTGGCGAAAGCGAATTTAGGCTATTTAAATCGGAGCAAAAAATCTCTTCGATTGGGGCGGCCCCCTCTAAATACGCCCACGGTGTCCCATGTTTAATATTTCTGGTCACAGCGTTAACTTTGTATGTGGTCTTGTGGATGAGTCGATCGATCAGTGAGATTAATGCGAAATGCCTAAAGTTTGTAAAGAGATGCATAAATGTCATGATTATCACGCTATTCTACACAAACTGTACATGTGGTTTGGATTAACGAACTTAGGCTATACTTAGAGCAAAAAAATTTTCGATTGGGGGGGGGGCGGCCCCCCCCCCTCTAAATACGCCCATGAATCAAACGTTTAAACTTTATTATAGGATAAATAGCAGTCCTGTGTCAACGGCAACTTCACATTCCTGGGATCACATTCGGCTACTTCCCCAGTTCAAGATCCTGTTTTACTTGGTGCAATACCAGAGTATGCATGTGTGATGTAACTGTGTCGTATTATTAGTGTCTCCTCTGCTGTCTTATGCCGTGCGTCTCTGTCTTCTCTGTTTCTTTCTGTGCTGTCAGTGTCATTGTTCTAACAACGAATTAACATAGACCTAAACATGACATGGCATATATAAACGTAGACGTAGGCCTAACTGAGGCAATAACTTAGTGGCCCGCTTCTGCACTCTTGCTAATAACTCAATATCGCCCTTTTATAAGGACGAACGTATAAACCAAATTTGTACTAATCGGTCGAAGGCGTCTGGGAAAATACGTAAAATACTGAGGGTACATCTACTGAGGGTACATCTAAGAACTTATCTATAAGGTCTCCTTATTTATTTTACGACCACTGCCTACTGAAGAAGCCCGTCTATAGACTTTGACACACAGAGGATCAACTCACGCGGTTTTTACTTTGTTTTGGCATCATTAAATAAACTGTACTTATCTTCCAGACTTTTTGAAAATGTGCACCTCGTGTTCCGAAACATGCATTAATAAACAAGCAAAATTTCTGTAATAAAAATATTCTTGTTTAAAACAGCAAGAAACTCTATTTAAACCGGTCAATACCGTAGACATCAATTATGAAATATTTACATCAACTATCAAGTATATAAACACTATGAGCAGGGTCTACTGAACACACCGGTATTGATAATAAGTCGACTCAACTCGAGCTTACAACAATCCACAGCCATAAGCACAGGGTGGTCCAAAAATTAAGCCATAACAAACCTTATCAATACATGGTTATCAAAATACGAACAATGAGGGCAGATTAGATTTTTCATCAAATTTAAGTGTAAAGAAAGAACCAGAATACTGTAAGTTGCTATTAAATATTCTACGCATGAAGTAGTTGATATGCTACGTCATCGACTACTGTGCTTGAGGCCGCAGATTTGCATATAAGCATTTATAACAATATCTTAATTGAATATCTGAAAAGATGCAGATTAACGTTAAACAAACTGCTTGAATTTCTACATATATGACGGTCCAGAACTGGACTTTATAGCTTGTGATATGATGCAAGAGGGAGCGCTGACATCATTTACACATATCTGACTGACACTGACCTATACAGCAGCTTCACGGCTAATGCACAGCAACTAATGTTACAAATTAGGTCAGACTGATAGTTAATACAAAGTGACAGCATATAATGCTTTTTGAAAATGACAATTTGACGAAAAAAGATATTATCATTGGCACTCGCAAAACAGTGCAATACGATTTGACGATATGGTAGTTGCTTACTATTGGACCACCCTGTATGAACCTGATTAATGATTATGCTGCTTGGTCACACAAACACAAACACACACACACAGTCAAAGGTAAACGCCGGTTTCGCAAAATACGTAATCACGATCACAAAACACACAATCAACTCGGACTGGAGAAAAAAGGCTACATCAGCTGAATGGTATCAATAATTAAAATATATAACAATCAACATGTGTACAATATAAAACGTTAAAAATATCACTCAGCATAGGTAAAGGCCACTAGACTCATGAAGATGCTCTTGAAGCTCCTATGATAAAGGCAGCAGACCAAAACCTTTCCAACTACCTGCAGTTAATAAGTTAAGTTTAATTATGCTCAGTTAAACCTAGTTCACCGTTCCCTCTGAGTGCCCCAACAAACGTCTTCAGCAAACGATCAAATCACAGAAAATCAGTGTACCAGTGCAGGCCTTGTGTGCAAAGTCTAAGGCAATGAACGAAAAAATCATTTTAATCAAAAAAGTGCTTTGAATTACTCAATTTTGGTGACTGTATTTATCGTGGGTCCTGTGTGTGGGTAAGACCTGTTCATATGGTGACACGGCGACTTAAGTGGAGGTGGAAAAAATTAAGAGCAAATATTACGTTTAAAACTTCGACTTGCACGAATAATATCCTGAACAGGACCTTTCACATATTACTGTACCTGCATCAGCACAGTCCCCTCACCGCATGCATGAAGCCTATATGAGAGAATTAAGCAAAAGACTGTTTCATCAACTCACTCGTAATACTAATAATTGTTTGCACTATTTAGTATCGGATATGCGTGACTGCTATTACTAACCAACTTAGGTCTGCTAAGCAATTCCCACTTCCTTTTGCGAAGACTAATTAAAAATTCGTTCATTCCCTATGGACTAGCACATTATCAGTAACCTGTATGACATTTCTTGAACTGTATGCTTTTTATGTGTGCTAATATACCTATATTGTACTATATTTAATCCAGCCTTTGGCTGACATACTCCAATAAAGCGCATTGTATTGTAAAAGGCGGACGCCTCGCTTGCCTTCCACAAAGGCTAGCACGCGTTTGTACTAATTTTACTGCTTGCTAACAGAACAACTTGCTTAGGGTTGTTACATGCAGGCGCAACCCTTAACAGTCGAAAACGCCATCTGTTAATCGTAACTCCAACACCCTAAAATCCTAGAAAACAGCGCTGAAACAGCTGTGAAGAGCAGGAGTGCATTTGTAAGTCTATTTCGTCGCGGGGAGGTAAAGTGTTAAGGGTTCAACCCATGAAAGGGCTTGATGTTCCAAAAAAAGTAAGGGAGTGCAATGTAACGGCCTTTTAATTCCCAACTCTGAACTATTTTCGCTCCTTCAAATACCGTACAGTATTGTATGCGCTGGAAGGTGTAATTCCCCCCACGAAAAAACTCTGACCCAGAATATCTCAAAAACAAGCATTAGACATTGTGCCAAGCAGCTTCGGCAGCTGATTGGTTCAGTGGATCAATTAGTGCACCGTTCAGGAAATCGTCACTTTTCTGGTTAGTGTTTGATCATCAACAACTGTTCGTTGTGATACTGTTGTGAGTTAATTTAAAAACGAAGTTCACAGGAGTTTACGACAACGACATAAAGCATGTGGCTTTAGTCACTGTGGAATCCGGGGTCTATATGCATTCAATGCCAGTGCTAGGGGGTAAACGACGCTAGCAGAAGGCGGGACTGGTCAAAAATTGACAAACACAGCCCTGCAGAAGACTGCAATAACTTATGCCTTGTTTCCAGCGTTACGTTCTCGTGAATTCGTATCTGTTTCCGTAAAAACCGTGTCCGTACTGCCGTTCAGTAAACGCCGTTGCTGTTCGCGCCATATAGGCGAATGGCCCGGCGGCCCAGTGCGCTGCCGGGCGAGTTTCCTGCGCATCCGAGTGGGCGGAGCTCCAGGCGTCCTGGCTACTGCAACGGAAAAATAGAACTCGATCCTATATGAACGGATCAACGGCAATGGCAAACTTACGGAAACGGAGAACGTCATTTTTTACGTAAGCTAAGGAATTCTTACGGATGAGCGTAATTCTTACATACTTTTGCAACGGAGCCACGGAGACACGGCTACGGATCAACGGAAACGTAACGCTAAAGACCACGCATTAGTGTGGCTATACGCTGGGAACTCGGTCACGGCTTTCTGCACTGGCGGCTTTCTGGCGACGATTTTTCCTCCGCTTGCTTCGGCCAATGTCGAACAAACCCAGGAACTTGTGGGCTGTGGTTCGGGGCGTCGCTGGAGGGACCTTTGGATCCACTGTGGACCTCGAACACATCGCTTGTACATCGGTGACGCTGCTGCTGAGGCGATCGGAAAGGTCGGAAATCGATCGGGATCCCGGACTCACCGGGCTGAGCTGATCCAGACAAGAGGTCGAAGATGAGGACGCATTGGCAATGTCGTGTTCGGATGACGACTCAGGTAGAACTCTCGCCTCCTTCCCATTCCAGTTCATCCGGCTGTGGTGCAAGTCCCCGGCTGGCGGCAGGGTGGAGTAGCTCCGCCGATACTTTTCAGAGGCAGGATTCATTGTTTTCGGACAGGCGGTTGAGAGCACTGGAGCCCTCGCGCGCTGGGCCAGGGCACCGCGAATGGTCTCAGAGGCGCGAGGCAACTCCCCATCCTTGACCGACACGACTGCACACCGATACACAGCATCGAAACTGGCCCTCGAGCTGTCCGAGCAGTCCTTCCGGCCATGGATTGCCGAGTACCGTTCTTCGACGCTCTGTGGGCGAAATACGGTCTGCGAACTGTCAGAAACGAGCCGCATCATAAGGAGACGCCCGTCTTCACAACCGACCACCAGCGTGTATCCGTAGTCGAGGGTGCAAAGGCTGGTTGGCCGCTCGTGGGTGTAAACGTGTGCTATCAGCAGACCGTCCGACACTCGACCCACCTTTACTGACAGATTGTCAGCCCAGACAACGAATCGGCCATCGTAAGTCAACCGGACAAACCCAATCCCGACGACATCGTCCACCGCAATACGGGACTTCATCTCCCCCGATCCCAGACAGAACACTTGCAGCGAGCCATCCACCGCAAGCTGACCGTCCTTCGAAACATCACGAACACCGCCGCCCGCTACACCGCTCAAACTCAGCACCTGGTGACCTTCGATGAAGTCCCAGATCGTCACCTGAGGCACTGGATCGCCGACCTCGGTCATCATGACGAGGTGATGTCGAACAGGTAACACGAGCAGGTGGTCGGCGTGGCAGGTGAAGTAGCGGACTGGCGCCATCTGACCGAGGCAGTACACCATCAATGTCTGTCCAGAATCGACGTAGAGGAGGTACCTGCCGTCGAGGGTGAAGATGGGTTTTTCGGCGTGGGAGAAACACACCTTCTGTTCGCGTTCGTCTGTCTTGGCTGTGCCGAGCTTCTTGGTGATCCACAGCTGCAACTGCACACACACTCGCGCTCAAAATGCTTTTCAACTGACCTGAGTGATTCACATAGTTAAGGAAAATCTGCGGACAAACCAGTTAGCAGTCGGTCAACTCGCAGACTCGTCAATTCGCGTTAACTGAAAATGAGACGGAAAACAGACCGAATTGCTAACTAATTCCTATAAAGAAATCATAGATATAGATGTAAATATATCATTCTATTTATCATGGGTAAAATATTCCATGTTGTTTATATCTGATGTTGTTATTGTTGTTCGTTCGTTATTTATATTTAATATTAAAACCTTAAACATGAGGCACTTACATGAAAAAAATTCAACTGACTATAACTATGACTGTATAACTGGCACAAATGGTCCAGTCTGCCAGTTATACAGTCCACGTCGGTTACGTTGACAGTAAGCGAACAGTAATTACAGGAATAAATGGCAACAGAAGAAAAAACACTAACCACAACGACATGAAATGAAATACAACTAGCACCAGAGCACATACCACCAATGTTGAACACTCATTTATCATTCAACATAATACACATTTTGTCTTTGGGAGAACAATGTTGTTTCTGCTACAGCATAACACAATAACTGCTAAACCAAATTATCTACCTGATACAATCCACATAGGAACTTGGACAATCTATGGTACAGCATGACACCAAGCAAGCACATTGACATCATACTGTACTGAAAAAAAACAGCTTTCAGGGAATGTCTAAAGTCGTGGAGTTCTTGGTCACTGCTCCTCACAGACGCTGGCTATCATTTCCGGCCATTGGGCATGAAGTGACAATTTGGCATATGTGTCATACAAGATTACACCTGAACACTGCATGATTAAAAGTGACTACATAATACATTCAACCAAATCGGGATGAAATGCATGCAGGCTTGCAGCATTCAATATGCACAACAACTGCTGTACAGGGATGTGTCTACTGACACAACTGTCTACAGGAGTAAGGGAGTAGAGTTTAATGCCCCACCTGACACGATTTAGGTCATTCTGGAGGCCGAAATTGTCTGCAGGGGGATTAAAATAAATGTTAAAATAATGTGCTAAACTTTACTCACTCACCACTGCTACAACAATTCTCTAACCTCTTTGACATCATCCTGCACCAACGACGTACACAGGAAATCACTGTTTGGACTGAGATGAAGAGCGTAGCATCCGGGCGCTGGCAGTTCAGACAGCATTTTGTTTGTTTTCAGATTGATCACCGCAACGTATGTGTCTCGCGTGCTCAGCAGCAGCACAAGGTAGTAACCATCGTTCGAGACCTGTCATACAAACACACATGAAATCCATCTAAAAAAGCCAAAGCCACCTAAAAAGAATGTTCATTGATTATATGGCAGATTATGTAGATATATCCACTTACATGCCAAAGGTCTGACACGAGTAGATGGTTTTATGATGCCACCACATTTCTCTATACTTACAGAGTGTGTTTTTATGCTTTGATTTTCTTTTTATTTTGTGTACTTCGACTACAATTACAACATTAAATAACTAAACGGGACAATGGAACCCTTACCTTTATCTTACCAAAGACTAAGATAACTAACCAAGCTGTAAGAACCCTTCACACTTCAAAAATATCAAATGTAGTAGTTCAGAGACATGCTCAAATATCTCTGGAGTAAATAATACATGTCTCTTATATATGTCTCTTATGGACACTCAGCCAGGAAACGAGGTGGCTTATTCTACAGCTCCCGAGCTCAGTCTTTAAATGCAAAAATTGTCATCCCATTACTAAATAACATACACACACGGACCTCCATCTGCAGCAGCTTTCCATAGCGGCCAAACATCAAGAAATGGGCGCTCTTTCCCGAATTCACATTCCAGACATCAAGACCGAAGCTGTCGACATACTGAAGGCCTTTGCTTGCAGACTTGACAAAAACGAGTCGGCGCTGGGTGGAGCAGACCATCGTATCAACGGGACACTCGTAGACAAGTTCATCGACAATATTGCTAACATCAAGCTTGTCTAAATCCCACACCTAAACAGCACATAATCATAAAAACTCTCGATTACAGTGTATCCCACAATTCGGGGCCAATGCGCATTCCAAGCTAACAGGTACTTGCTATGTTTTGAGACATTTAATTTCAAGACAAAGACTAAAACGCTGAAGACACAATAAGCAAATCTGTGGATTTAAACTGACTAAGTAAGTGTAGAGATTTTATCATGTTTCTGACACAATGAACACAAACGATCCTAACTGGGTAAGTAATTAAGTAAGTAAGTAAATGTCGACTTATATAGCGCGATAATGTGAAACGACGACATCTGTAGTGTGCTCATGGTCCCTGGCACAAGACAAAACAGCAGACTTGTTATAAACCATCAACTGCGCAAACAGCCAAGAATATATCTGCTTAAACTTACTGTAGCCGGTGTAAGAAAATTCCTAAACACATTTTCAGTGTCGCTTTTACCATACACTGATCCTGCTATGACTTTTATTCCATGTGATATGTGTAGACTCTATTCTAATGCAGCACCTACATTCTTATTACATGCAACATCGTGAGTTTGTGCAGCCATGTTGTCGGAGGTCGTCCTCGTGGTCTCTTCCAGTATGTGGATGGTCGTCGACCATCATGTACACCGGCGACAGTGGACAGATCGGCTTTTGCTGGAATGGTGTCGGACATATGAGCACTATGACCAAACGGCAGGAGACCATGTCGGCGAACTGCTAGCCAAGGGAATCTTGGCTGTATGCAGCCCGAACGTCATTGTTGCAGATGAACTCCGACCATTTTAAGCCGAGCATATAATACGACGCTACTGGGCACGTGAAACACATCGAGGTTTTTCCATCCAGCTAAAGTCAATGTCCACGCCTCACAGCAGTGTGGAGAGAATACAGCACGAGTACTTTGCAGTGTTGCTGATGTAATGATAAGCGGTGCATTACAAATCATTTGATGACGAAGATGAAGCAATACCTTAACAGCGGTGTGTATAGTGGAAGCAGTGGCAACAAGACTCCGTGTCTGAGATACGGACAGAGGGAAGCCAGATGTACTGTGTAGAGTGATTGTGCACAAGAACGGCATGGAACCAGCAGCTTCCCAGATGTGAACGAACCGATCTTCGCCAACAACGATATACTGACAGCAGATACACATACGCACATGCACACAGCAAAGCACATTTGCACACCTCAGCAGCAAATAACTGCTGCCGAGAAAACACCGCAAAATGACGGCACATCAAAATATTACGGCTCACTTACTTGTTACGTTTAAACGACTGGAACATAATGCCCAACACCTACTGGGATTGATCGATTGACTGGGGTTTCTAATCACTTTCAGCATGATAAGGCTACGCTGTCCCTTAAAAAATTACAGTTTAGTTAAAAGGTTGACATCAGTGTCTTAATAACGTCTTGGGGAATGTAATAATGTGTGTGAAAGTTGAGATTTGGGGAAGTATCGTTTCCTACCTATTTCAAATTTGGTGCAAGTATGCAGAATGCGCTCAAACTGTTGAAATACATTTACATTGTTCCCCCCCCCCCTCCTTATCGAAATATTTCACAGCAACATCCTTCCAGTTCTGCAGAGGTATTGCCAGCTCAATGTTTCTTTAGTAGTTTGTCAGCCTTCAGGCGTGAGACATGGCTAAGTCAGCACACTCATATGCTTATGCAGGGTATTTCCATGCTGTGGTTCTGATCAGGTCTTCCCGACAAAAATTTTCCAATACATGCCAGCAATATTCTGAACCATTTCAACCTTCATCATCTCCATGACTGTAACAGGCTCAGTAATGAATAGCAGCAGGCTTCCCTGGTCAACAATAATCTCAAAGCAAACCATCCAACACCAAGAATTGCATCTCTTCCACTATACTCTTATTCCAAGCTCCGCCAGACAAGTCAAGATATCTTCTCCTTTGCAAATCTCCACAAATGGAATATTGCTACTGCTGAACTTTGTAGGAGCACTTAACAACAGAAATGAGTTCTCTCAGACAAAGTTTGAAGACGGCAGTGATTACGTCCAATGGCTGGACAATATAGAGACTACATTGCTTGGAAAATAAATACACGTTCCAAAATGTCTACCTCCATTTTTTGGAACGGGGTGATTTTAATAATTTTTGGCATACACTATCCTCAGAAAATATGACAGTATCTATTTGTAGATGGCCTACATCATTTGTACATTGTGTCAGCACTACTCTGAAAAGTCGTGTCGGGAGTCACTACAGTGCTGCCTAACAATACACATACATGCTTCAGCCAAATATTCAGCCAAATAGCCGAATCAGCCCAGAATATTAAAAAGCAGTTTTGAATAAACAGCCAATTTTGCAAACATCTCAATATAATAACCATGTCAGTTAGTGTCACAGTCTAGCACACACTACAACAAGTGTTCAAAGTGACTGCTGAGTGCGTGAACACAAGTGCAGAAAAAAACCAGAATAGTTTGGACATTTTTGGGACACAGAGCATAATTAATCGGTGACAATGAAAGCAAGAGTTCAGCTGCAAGCATTTACCTTGCCGTTGTACGAGAACGTTGCACCAAAGAAGAACGTTTTACTGGTTACGTCCAAAGACTTCACATCGATCAACCTGGCGTTGCGAGTCACGATGTTGTAGCAAACGAGGTTCGTTCGTTTGATGTTCAGCAGAACAATGTTGCTGTCAACAGGATTCAGTGCAATCTCGGACAAGTCGAGGCCAAGTGGCGGACCATCCAGCAGTTTCGCTCCCGGCATATCTGTTCGATAGTTGAACACCGAAACCACTGTGCCAAATGTCGGGCTTGATATGTCAATGTCAAACACCTGCAAGCCACAGCAGCAAAAGCTGAAGATTCAACAATATTCATTGTAAACTGTGCAAGTTATAAATAGCGGGGGTATAACAGGGATTTAAACCCGAATTACAGAAGTCATCCCAGCTACACGACAGTGACCGTTATAGCTGTCGTATGCGTCTAGGTGCCATAAGACGTCAGCCAATTGACAGCAGCTTCGTCTGTAGTGTGTAGACGTTGTAGACCGACGTCAAGTTTGGTCAGGTGGCAAGGAGTCGACGATGTGTGACACTGTCTGGATGTCGCCGCAGTCACACATTTCATTGTCCCTCAGACCCGATTTCTTTCAGCATGTGCCGCGGTGGCCCTGTCCTGCCCGGAACCGGTTCAATAATGACCACTGGCATTGGGGCAAGGTGGCAGTAACACTGTGTCACAGTGCATGTTAACTTTCTTTAATCTAACATGTTGACCAACATTTCATATGCCAAAACTAACTTCGCAGCTATGCCCTTGGTCATAAATTCTCTCTGCAAACACATGGGCACCTATAAGCATACGACAGCAACAACTGACTAGTATACGACTTCAGGGCTGCATTCGTCAAATTTCCCCGGAGAGTAGGTCAGAGTTTTGGGTTCTGACATTCGGACCTGGACCAAATAAACCGCGTCACTGACACATTATGCTATACACTGCTACAGTGATGGAGTTTAGAGGGTCAACAGGGGGGTTTAAATCGACCTCCCTGAACCTGTTTATGAATATTAGTACGGGGGTCAGACACTTTAGGCAAGGGGGCGCAAACCCTCCCGACTCCCCCTGAAAAATACTGCCCTGTACGACTTTGGAAGCAAAGTGAAAATCGGATATTGAAACTTACCTTGAAAATGCAGTCGTCGACATATCCGACAAAGACATAGCGGCTGTCATCGCTTGAAGTAAAGACGCACGGCAGATTCTCGGCGGGAAAGGTGGCGAGCAGCGTGCCTTGCTGAAAATCAAACAGTTTCGTGACAAAGTCCTCGCCGATGAGGATGTGCCGCTGGTCGGGCGTTATGTAGCACGTCACGTATCGCCGCGTGCACACAAAGTCGTCCAGAGTTTTCACCACTCGTCCAGTGCTGATGTCGATGATGTTCTTCTGGCGACACAGAAGATTGCCGACCAAAAAACTGCGTCGCTGAGTGGGCAGTCTACGACCACACCTACGGACCACAGGTACACACGCTGGGTGGCACATGAAACGGTGGCGCATTTCACTTAAGTAGAGTGAGAATCACACACAGACAGAGCACATGTAAGTAAGTAAGTAATTAAGTAAGAGCATTTGTATAGCACACTAAAAACAAAAGTCACTAGGTGCTGGAGTCTCAGTCAACCAAACAAATACGTCTTTAACGCCCGGTGGAACTGAAGAAGGGTAAGGTCAGACTGTCATAGGTTGAACGGAAGTCTGTTCCACAACCGTGGTCCAGCAACCGGGAATGCCAGATCGCCAAGACGAGTGTTGGTTCGTGGAACAACGAATGTGGCAACGTGCGACGACAGTAGCTCACGACGGCCGGCAGCTGCAACGAGTTCACAGTCTTATACACGGTTCAGATGTTGTAGCTGATGTGTCAAGTTGGTGGTGTATGGCTACAGTGACCAAATCCACACTGGTAAACGATTCCACAATCTAAACTTCCCGGTTCCACTTATCCGGATGCCAGTGGTCATTGTAAAGCCATATCCGGACAGGAAAGGGCCACTGCAACACACGTCAAAGAAATGACACTGAAATGTGTGACAGCGTGCAACAACCAGACAACAGGTATGCACAGCATGGCACAGTTAGTTCTGGACTAATGCATGGAAGATACACATCCATCTCTACCATACTGCGTTTTCTTCACTCTGTATACCACCAGATCTATAAATATTACCACGTATAAAACAATTAATGGTTAACCTCCATAAACTTCAGCTTTCAAAAACACGCTATAACCACGATGACATGATGTAAAGCTCAATGCTGCAGTTATGGGTCAATACCTCCCAGTGGCAGAAACAGTCCAAATATTGCCCAACAGTGATAATTATCGCAAAATCTGTCATCAATACAAACCAATACAATCAATCTGGGAATCGGATCTTTTACCATCATATCAAATTTGCTTCGTTGCGTAAAAGGCTATAACCGAACAACAATTTGTTGGTGCATGTTTCGTCAAACGCATAACTGTTTGGCCAACCACACGGACTAGTATGCAATTAAGCGGTAAATGATCCAACATACTTATGTAGCAGCTGGCCAGTCTTCATGTCAAATATGTAGACAGGACTGTTGATAGTATCGCTATCAACGACCAGCCGACGACCATCGCCCGACAGGTGAAGGCGCGTATTTGCACCCGGGTTCAGACACGACACGTCCAGGTTACGGATACACTCGCCAGAAGACAACTCCCAGAATGCGACAGTGCCGTCCTTCGATATGGAAATCAACTCGTGAGACGTAAACACAAGGTCGATAACAACCTACCAAACAGTAACACACTTTAAACACTCTATGTCAGCCTCAAGAGAGTTGTACAACTGTTCTATTGCCTCTGCTCCTTTAGGAACTTTGGAAGCAACTTTAAAAACCAATCACGTATATGACATTAACAAAAATAATAATTATATAATAACAACACTAATAACCAGGACAATGTTCATGGTGCAAATCAAAGCCATTGCAAGAGTTCACACGGGTCACTTGAATGAATATATGCTGGCACTAGGTGGCCACCAACTCATAAGCAAAGCTGTTAAAACTGCCTGTAGGCTGCCTTAGACCGAACATTCACCCATCACCATTTGTATTATTACTCAGCCATAAGGTTGATACTAATTTTACCATCCCACGGAGGGTAGAAGGCTGAGTCAACCTAGTAAACAGCTAACCACTGCACAGTGCAGCTGAAATCCACACCCCAATTCAGTAACACAGACAATTAAACGAACACCAACAATCTTATTGTACCGTTCTTCAAACTATCAATGGTATATTGGCACATGAAAGGCCATTTAAGTGCCATTGTCTAGACTACCTAGACCCCTATATTGACACTGAATGATCTATCAATTAACGTAGTGTTTAGCTCTCAAATCTACCCTGGTTCAGATAACTCTTACAACATCTGGCCAAGCGACAAGGTCGGCTTATTTCGTTGCAGCACGTATGTTCATTGTTAGGCGGCAATGTAGTGACTCCCGAAACGTTACAGCATCTTGTAAATCATGATTTTATTATTTAATATTATTAATATTATTACTATTTTCACTATTATTTTTTACTATTATTATTGGCTCCCAAGCCAACACCAGATGATGATTGAGTGATCAGATACTGTACCTGTGTGTGATCCTCGAGGACATATAGCAGCATCGCTCTCGGCGACTCGAAGCACTGGTACAAAGGCAACAGTGACGAATGACTGAGTCCGTGGATATCGCATTGCTGAAGAAGCTCCCTCACGCCGATGTTCTTGTTGTAGTACACCAAGAGGCGACCGAGAAGATCAAAGGCCAAAGTGTCTGGGTTGAGGTTCACGTACGAGCCACCGACACGTAATGCACTGAATACCAACTGAACATCGAAGTCAACCAGGCCGGACTCGATGGCAGACCGGTAGTCGGAGAGGACGTCGTGTAAAGACATCACACTCAACTTTGCATGCAGCCATTCGTAGTTCAGCAGAACCTGTGATAAAAACCAAACAGCTCAAATAGTCTCACAATTTAGCTGCCGACACACAACTCCCAACAACAGCAAATAATCTCCATCCGCCCCACTACTGAACAGAATTGAACAGTAATCATCCAACAGCTGATTGATTGGGATTTAATGGCACTTTCAGCACAAAATAGGTTATATTTTGCATTCAAAAAGTATGTTACAGTTAAAAATGAAAATTATTGAGAAAATTGAGAATGTCATATGTTGGAAATGCGCGAAATGAAAGCATTACAATAAATAACTCTTCAATCTGGTCTTTGTAGAGGAAACCATTCGATACAAAGGATATCATCATGAGTGTAGTTTTCCTAGCCAATCTCTTGGCTAAGGTACTAACAAAAAACTATAGGCCTACAATAACTAATGATAACTAATAAATATAATACTACACGTCAAGCCACCATTGGTGATCAAGCATTTCCGGCTGCTATGTCCAGTGCCTCGAATTTTCTGCAGATTTCCATCAGGGAAATCCAGTCACCCCTGCATTCTGTGGAAAACTGAAGACGACACTGTTCTTTTCTGGGGGACTGACCATCATTAAGATATGTAAAGTGCCCCTGAAACACTCTTAGTGTGACAGTGTCACTTAAATCCCTGCATCATTAATAATAATAATAATAATAATAATGCAGAATATAAATGAAGCCATCGAAAAGGAAGACAAACTTTAAATCTTTGAAAACGTTACAACCCTGTCACACGGCCATTTTCTCCATCCATTTGTTACTGTATAAATGTAAAAAGTAGATGAACTACACAAGTAATGAACCATCACATATGTACAAACGAACGAACGAACCTCCTGCTTCAGAACGAGATACTGTCGACTCTCGAGCAAGTGGTACGGCAATTCGCTCAGTTTCCGCAGGTTGTAAACGACCACCGGGTGTTTTCCGAGGATCAACGGCTGTAGCGGAACCTTCCTGTCTGCAGCGTCATTCTCCTTTCCACGAATTCCCATCAGCTCCAGCTGTGTCGCCGAGTACGTGAACGGCTTGCATTTTCCACTGCCCCACGTTCCCAGGAAATAGTGCGCCAGCGACGTATGGATGTAGAATCGGTGTCCGATTTTGGCGAGGTATCGGTCGCGTGCAACGAATATGAACTGTCGGTGGTACCAGAAGTAAGCGACGGTTCCGTTGGCCTCGCGCTGTGTCATGTAGCTCGACAGCTCGTCGTGGAGTCTGGGTAGCAGCAGTGGCGGGATGCGACGGATTGGAGGCAGCCAATGCTGGAACACATCATTCAGAACCAAGTCGTCGAGCGACAAAACATCTTCCATTTCAACGTCGCTCAGACCATTCTTCGACGCAGTAATATACGACAACGCATGCGACACAAAGACGTGACCATGGTTCCTTTCAACCTACAACAACACAGCACAATAATAATAATAATAATAATCATCATCATCATCATCATATTGATGATATTAACACAATTCATAAGGTGCTATAAAGCCACGGGAATCACCAAAGGGCGCCTAACAACGTTCAAAGGTTTGTAGGATGGTCTATTGGTCTGAGTCCGCACAGAACAAAAAGTCACCTAGCGCCATAGTCTAGCTGAATAAAAACGTTTTCAGCTGGTGTTTAAACACTCTGCAGTGGAGGTCTGGTGGAAGACTATTACA
>Ga0056116_1000351_pt1 | contig 15392 bp, 10 predicted proteins | sample WorMetOlspDAHAB2_FD_67352 | JGI IMG/M metagenome (GOLD analysis project Ga0056116, IMG submission 67352) | Marine gutless worms symbiont microbial communities from Max Planck institute for Marine Microbiology, Germany - Olavius sp. DAHAB.2 ...
AGTTTAAAACAGTGTTTAACGGCGACACGGCCTACATCACACAACTAAAACAGCAAAAATCAAAAATGTGGTATTACTTAGGAGCACGTTGACATTATGGCGACGTGCTACAAAAGTAATAGCACCTTTCTGATTTTTGCTGTTTTAGTTGTGTGATGTAGGCCGTTTTGCCGTTAAACACTGTTTTAAACTCTTAAGTTTTTTACATTTATTTCTAAACATGATAAAAACGGTGACAATAAAAAGTTCATAACATCATAATTTTGTAATAAACAGCATTAACACGGGAACAGCTTGTAACAGAAATACCCTAAGACAGCAGATATTACAACAGAACTATCAGTACTGTTAGTACAGAATTGGCAACAGAACTTCAAATATGTTCCACATACATCGCTGCCAACAGTGGCAGCAGCTGTGTTAGGCAAAGTCATTGGACGGCTTACATGTCTATTCCCATAACCAAATTCTGACGTACCATGGGAAAGCAAAATTTGCAAGATGTTAAGATAATCCCACTGCAGAAGCACATACACTTCGTTATTTATTTTTTTAAGTATTATATCCGGCACGTTCAATATGAATTAATAAACTATTAAACGCAACAAGTTTGTATAAATTAAGGGTAGAAAAATAGTGCAGAAAAATTGATGAAATGTTAGTCATGTGCTCAACTACATATAACAACATTGAAACTTGCATTAATTTTTCTGTAAATTACCGACTATTTAAAATTTACAGACGCCAGCAAGGCATTTAATTCTGGAACGTGTGTACTGGTTTCAGTGGTGGTGGCTGTGAAGGCCACGAAGGCCATGGTGCAAGAAATCACCATTAAGCAGGTTACCTGCAGTGTCGTTAGGGATGAGCTGAGCAAAAGTTTTAATAAGTCGATGAACGTTCGTGTGCAGTTGCTGAACGGACTTGATGAGATGCAGAGGAACAACACCGGAGTCGGCCAATGTCACTGCCACAAGACCAGCTAATGCAGACACATTTGACAGACTCGCAGACACCTGCAACCAACATAGTACAAACTGATCGGAAAAAAACTCTTTTAATTAAGTGCCAAAACTGATGAAGAAACGAGTGAAAATCTATGTATTGCTTTTAAAAAGTCAGTAAAACGCAACTGCAGTTTCGTCTGAGATATGCCTTTTAACAAAAAAAAACATATCTTATTAGAAGATGAGATAAAATTTTGCCAATATGTCCGAGTCTGAGTATGCACTGTAGTAGGTAGCATACATGAGACAAAAGGATTCTGTGGTACAGAGGAAACAAAAAAACACAAGTTCTAATCAACTAACTGAATTTCCATTGCCATTTCCATTGCGTTACATGGTCCATTGGTTGTTTATAATGTTGCAGAGAGACCATTTTAAAAAAGTATTGTGAGCACACTTCTCTTCAGTATTTTAAATTTCTTTAACATTTAAACAGAGTTTGCTATAAACGAAAAAAAACTATACTATCATGTGTCTCTATTGTATCACAATATCTGACCATTCTAAAGTTGCAGCAAGCTCACTGCTCGGCTCACGTTAACAATTTTGACAATGATGAGAAACAGAGGTTGATAATGTCAATTTGTCGTTTTTCATTTTAAATTGATTCAGAGAAACTCAACACACTACGGACAAAATATGTAAGCAATCATTACAAACTGAACTAAGAATAAAAGTAAGAATAAAAATGGTAACTTTTTGGATTATAGTATATTAGTCACGTTAGAATATGATTGCTACTAAATGTCACTTCTTAACATCGGTACAGATTGTACAATACCTGCTCTATGCCACAAGCTGCCTGTATATGTACATATGGCACCCCGAGTGTTTGATGCAACGTCTGCCCTGCGTGAGTCAATCCCTTCTCAGTTGCTTGCTGATAAAATCTTTCCTCAAACTCTGTTTGTGGAAATTTATCCATCGCGTGCTTGCTATGCAGCTGCACATCACACCATATAAATATATCACAATGCCAGTATTAAATAATTAACAAAAAATTCTACCAAATGTCATTTTTCATTCAAAAATAGCTATAATTTGATTCCCCAATGTAATTAAATATCTGCTCATTGTAATTTCAGCAGCTGATTGGACGTGTCTAGTCTAACAAAAAAGATGGAGAAATGATATGAAATGCACTACAATACAACAACAACTCACAATATCACAGCTAGCAACCACTGCATCCAATTAGACCAACCAAACAGTATCTACACTGACGCCTGGTCAAGCCAGTCTCACGTGTGTGGGTGATATGAATGCAACTGCAGACATAAGCTCATCTGAAGGATAACATAAAGCAGTGCTATTGAGTAAGAAAAGTGTCGCACCTGACACAATTTATATCATTCGGAGACAATGTTCACAGTTCATTTGGCTGATACTATCAACAGTAAACAGCGCAGGTATATAACATAAGAAATACGCAAAAATACAAAAGTACATAACTAAAGAAACTGGAGACATTAACTTATGGTCGTGTCACCTATTATGACATATGGCCTTACGTTGTAATGCATGATCACCGTGTACCTGCACCAAAGTTTCACTGTAATGGACAGGACTGAGGTACGTTTATCATACTGCTCCGAAGCCAACGTGGGGCCAATACTTTGACATACTTCACACACCTCATCAATGAGATCATCAATCAGCTGTTGCAGTGATGGTGACGCTGCAACATGAAGAACTCCATGGTCAGCATCAGCGTCAATCGCTGAGTGATGTTGGACAGCAACTGGAGCATCCAGGTCAACGTATGCCAGCATCTTGTTCCGCCACAGTTCGTCATAGCTCTGACAGTCAGATTTGACATCATTCAATTGACTAACAGTTCACATATTCACAGGCTTGATACCCATATTCTTGCCACTGCTGGTCTGTGAAAGTGCCCATACATTTGGTTAGGTCTGCTTGTTTTAACAAGTTTGTAGAACACAGGGAAATAAAAAACTAGTCAAATATGGGGCAGAAAAGAAAAATATATGGGAAACAGACACCCAGGACATAATTTTGCAAGAAGGTGCAAAAACCACAACATAATCACTCACACCTATTCTGATGAGGATCAGTGAAGCGGTTTTAGCTTGGCTTCTACCTCGACTTGCTTTGTCACCATGCACGTAAATACAATTAATGTTATCATTATTTTATTAGAAAGCTGCAGAAAACGTTACCTCGACGAACTCTGCCATGCCCCAGTTGTTGATGTCAGCTCCGCCCCATGAAACCAGACGTACGGTGTACTTTGGAATCCACAGATTGTCAGAGTTGTGAAACAGCTGAGAGAGGCCACGTGCAATAGTCAGCAGAAGGTGAGTACCATTCACTGATTTGCCAACTTCCCAGCTGGTCCGACTTGCACCAATAAGCAGCGAAAAATCTAGCAGACCAGAAATGAAGTTCATTACCACAACAGGACAGTATTGCATTATACAGCTCTTGAGTGATCCATTACGTGCACATACAGGCAGCTCTTGTGACGTACGTGGAATGCTTGCTGTATGTTAGGAAAACACTGATGTCTCACTAGCAATGCACCTGGCAAAACTACTAGCATGGGACACGAGTGCTTCAGTTTGTCATTTCTGCTGTGGCTGGTATGCATATGAAGTGCAGCTGTGAAGTGACTATTGGAAAGAGAAGTTTCATGAGACTTCATCACAGTGCATTGCACAATAAGTTGCAGCCTCAGAGAAAGTAGCAAGTGTGTCTGTGTCAGTGTCATCACTGCTGTGTCCTATCTAATGGGATACATGACCCGTGTCAGTTGTCACTACGTGTATTTTTACTACATCCCAACAAGTTATATTGCATTGTCAAATACACCACTTTATTATATACAATGGTCTACCAAAAATTTAATCACAACAGCTATAAACCGGAACAGCAGGAGTAAAATGTTCAGAAAGATTATGTAATCAACAGAAACTTTTTACATCACACTAAACATCCACAGCAGTTAATCAGAAAAGAGCATGTGGAAACAATCAGCTATGCCGGCTGCAATGTTTGTTTAACGCTTAAAGTTCTGATGATTAACAATTAATCAACAAAAAAGACCTTACACAGTGTCATCAGTCACAAACAAACAAACAAATCAAGATGCAAACACATAAATTACTTGTTTTATAATCTGGACACATTCTTTCTCACCAACAAAACAACATTGCATTTTACACAAAAACACAAGGCTAACAAACCAGAATCTTTCTGTCCATAGATGGTTGCAACAACATTGTGAACAGACTTGCGTTCAAGCTTCGTATTCACTTTCAGATAAACAGACACTACACAACACACCCACACATCAGTTGCAGCAGCAAAAGCATTAACACTGTGAGTGAGTAGTTTAACGACACAGTGTAGGTCATTTCGCAGGCAAGCAGCACTAACATCAGTAGTACAGAAGGCAAAGTAAAACAAAGGCGAAGGTAAAGTATCCTTTATGTCAGCAGGTTCTGAAACCTGCAGCACAGGACATAGCACTCATCTCTGTTTCGGTGGCCTTAAGCTGGCAGCAAGACTTCATTCCAGCCTCCTGGCCAGAGCACTCAATGACCTCTTTGCCATGACATCTGCCATTTACCTCCGTAACCCACACACCTAATCATAGCCACTCGTTAACCAACCATAACCCCCAAAAGAATGGCAGGCTGAGTTGCCTTGTTGGTTGACTGATAGGAGATGATGTGGTTAGTCCGGGCAGAATACAGAAAGTGGCAGCAAAGCATACAACTCTTACAGAACACATGACACTGGTGTCATGAAACAATGCAGGACAACGAGAACATCTAGCTTGTAAGAGTACATGGATATGCTATGGGTCTGAATGAGCTGCTGGGATGGAAAGCCAATCAGAATAGCATCGTCTATACCTGCATCACACATTCCACTCCATAAAATCCACATCCTTTTCTGGTACTAAATCACATGAGCTCCTTCAAAAAAAGAGCTGGAAAACCAGTGTGCGTGCGTGTGTGTGTGCGTACATGTCTGCCATTATTAACAGATGGAGGAAAAGTAGCAACAGCTTACATCTCTTGGTGTGTGTGACGTTGGCAGACATAGGAGCATCCAGGTCTACATTCATTGAGAGCAGAATGAGCCTGGCAGTCTGACATGAGACAGTCGCAACTGGGATTGCTGCCAGCTTCACTTTGTCCGATGACACCAACCAAGTGCCCTCTGCAATATTGTACAACAGGAATCACATTACCACTATTACTAACATGAGTGCCAACAACATGATGACGATGTACAACACATACTGTGCTGTACGATGCTGCACAGCAAGCATTTGAAAATTCTGTCCAGTTAGCTTCATGCAATGTTAAAAGTCAACATACAAAAGAGTGATTCACAGTTAAATGTAGAAGTCACCTGTTTAAAAACACAATTGAAGGGCTCCATGCAAAAACAGCATCATCGCAATTTTGCTGTTTTTGGGCTCGTGCGAAATTTGAGCATTTTTCATTGATTTTTATATTATGTATGAAAGTTTTCGCTGTATTTGCAAGATTAAAGGTCGGTGATTAATACATTACAACATGTAAAAGTTTACGTTATTTATTCTCTGCATTGTCTAGTAGCATCTGTGGAAGAATGTGAAGCGTAACTGTAGTTAAGCCTTTAGGTGGCAATGTTACGAGTGTCGGTGTGCGGAGGCAAGAACCGCATAATATCACTTATGCGTCTGCCTTATGCACCCATCATTTCATGCCACGGCAGCTCCGGTAAAGTTCACGTGAAGTAGGACAATCGCATAACAGAACTTGTGCGGTTTATGCACTGATTTATTCGAGGTTCTGTATCTAACAGCGCTACTTTCCACAACTAAACGCGGTTTATGCACCCGATGTATAGTGACCAGGTCAGCACAAAAGCGTGCATGTATACCTTCTTGCAATTTGTGCTGTTGTTGCTGGTAAAATGCTGGTGTCTTCTCTCAGTACTCAAACGAAATATATTGCTTTAGTTGGTACTTGCAGGTCTTAATTGCTTGACATGGCATCGCAGACTGCAGGCAACAGAAGATTTAAATAGTTTTTAATGAAAATATAATAGAAATTATGAATTTTTAAGCAAAAAATATCATAGTCTAATCATATTCACAATTTCCGATAGCACGGTATAATTTTTTATATAAGATGACCTATATAACTGCTGCATTTCCCGAAAACGTGTGAAAAACTTCAAACGCGTTTTTCTCAAAAATTGGAAAACCGAAGTTATGCCGTTTTTGCACAGAGCCCTTCAATTCAAAAGGCCATATATCACTAGGGGTGTACCGAATATTCAATTTGGCCCAAATAACAGCCAAAATTTGGTATTTGTATTCGGCCAAATAGCTTTAGTCTTTCAAAAATATACTAAAACACGAATAATCGTCATAACTGCCAATACTGCGCCACAAGCTGGGACCAGGCAAACAATACAGCCATTGTGATACATGATGAGTGATGCAGCAGCTATACAAACCGACTGCTGTAGACCAAGAAGTCGGTGTTATATTACACTGCTACAGTGGTGTTAGTGCAGTGGACAGGACTGCTAATACTGCCACCCTGCCAACACCTTCTCGAAGCAGCAGGAGCCGAGTTTGCAACATCAAACACATATGGAAGATTTAAACCTTGTCACTGGGCCACCAACTTAGTACAGTAGAGGCACGTTTACGGTCATCCACTGTGTGTGTAGAGTTGTATAGCCATAATAATGGATACATCTCATTACCACCCAAGTTTAAGTGTATAAGTTTGTTCAGCTTGGCTGGGATGTTACACTTGCTCGGTAAAACGCACTCGCCTTTCGTCAGAGAATGTTCAGCAAGTTTTCATTAAAGCGAAGTAGCATATTGTTGCATTTGAGTATGATAACAATTATGGTACTGAATGATGTTACAATTATTTGTATTGATTCACATTCGGCCGAGTAATGCTGTGCACTATTCTGTATTTGGCCGAACATCAACCACATTCAATACACCTCTACATATCGCCATGGGCAAACACAAAGTACTGTCATACATATCTAATGGCTGCACAGACTGCATCATGCAGCAAACAAGTGCATGGCGACTTGCAAGTCAAGTGAGACAGACAACACATTGCTGACCTGAGGATGGAAATCCTGGAGAGAGTGGATCAGTGCCTTGATGAGTTACATCGATGACTGCTCTGGGTGGATTGGAACTGCATCGTCTGTGTCCACGATGTGAGAAACCTCGATCATCAAACACCAGCAAACCGACCATTCCGTGTTTCACGGCAACTGATATCTGAACATAACCACAAAGGCAATCACAGTGTAACAGAATGCAGTGGTAGCAGTAATGCCATGGTTGTGCTAAAACAGACAAGTCAACATTCTTACCTTGTCGAGTATGTCTCTGGGCAAGCCACCCATGCACACTTGCCTCTGTCACCAAGCAGTATATAATTTGGTAAGGGCGGTGATGTTCTGAAGCTAGGAAGGAAAGTGCAGGTCTAGCCTATGCACTGGCTATCATCACAGACTTTCTGGTTTATACCACGTACAGTCTCAATGACCCAAGATTAGTAAAATCAGTCCATAGGTCCCATGGACTGTGGCACCTTTGCCTGCTGAGTCAACAACATCTTACAGTCACAATGTTAACAATGCCAAAACTTCAAGTGGGAAGAAGTACATAATCTCCAAATTATAGGAAATCATAAAACTCCAATGCAGCACTCCAACTGTAACAACAATCTTCTATAAATCCTGTCTTTGAGCTACAAACCTCAGTATACTTCAACACACTTCGTGTTTTACAGTGTGCGTCCCTCTTATTCTAGCAAGCCCAGCATCTGAAAACACAAAATAAAAAAGATGAAGAAATTAAAATATAACAAAATGAAACAAAGAACCTTCTGTTCTAGACTGATGACACCAGATCTCACTAGAGCCACTTTGCCTTCCAAATCCCGTGACAACATCACAGACTCAAAGTCATCCCAAGTTCCATAGTTCAAGTAAACCAAATCCGCCTGCAAAAGAATGACATTTCACACTTACAATGTTGTAGGGGTGTACAGAATAGTGGTTTTAAACTATTCGGCCGAATAAGAATACAAATACGAATAACGTTGCCGGTTGAGCATTTTGTCGCCGCACCTGCTGTTCTGATATTTACCACCTTCTTATGTTCCTCGCTAATTATGGCCATGCCAGTGTGCTGTCTAGCCATGACCCTCTCCCCTTCATTCGTCTCCCATAATCAGGCGGTCTGATCGAGAGCAGCTGGTACTGACTGAGTGAAGTCGGCCGTAAACGTCACTAGCTGCACTATACATGTACTGACTAACTATTCGTATTCGTTCTGAGTTCTGACGACAATATTCGTCGGATTATTAATACACTATTCGGAGCACTATTCAGCACCAAAGCAAATATGAAGTGAATATTTGGTACATCCCTAAAATGTTGTACTTTAGCATTATGATAATCTGACAATACACAAGTCAGTACTGGATCACTAAGAAACCACAAAAATTAAGCATGGAAATAAGAATTTGGGAACAAACAAATATATAGCAAACAAAAACTGCTACAAAGATTAACAAATTAAGACAACTGATCGTAGTCAGGCAGCAGCTACCAAAATAGACAGCTTATGTACTGATCGTAAAATACTATGCAAGGCAGAGTCATAGGAAGGCACAAAAGAAAAGGACCAAGAGCAGCAATTTCATAATGGATGAATAACAGTCAAAACATTTGAACACGACACCAAAGCATGACACAATGCCGAACCACGTGAAAGGGCTGGTGTAACTGCATAAAATCTAAAAACATGACAAATATTTCACATATAAAAATGACTACTTATACTACACTTAAACGTATACTTTTTGGCAGTTTAGTCCTAACACATTGATATTAAGAAACTAGCAGTAGAAACATAACATGGTTTATAAAATTTTGCAGCAGACAACCGTTCGGCACTGCTGCACCTTATAGCGCTATATAAATTTGGTATTATTGTTATTATTATTGTTACAATTAATTAGTTACAATAATTAAGAATAGTTTATGCTTTAAATGCACTGTATCTGCTGTTTACTTCATTACTGAATAGAAAACAGGTTTACAATTGCCGGGATAATCTGAATGAGCCAGCACCATGTAAACATTCTCATTTTTTACATGGCAGAATGGGTGTCATGTGTCATCTTGCAGCCTAGATTTCTAGAGTCAAGCTAAAATATATTACGGTATGTACCAACAATACTGTAGCATATATGAGACCATTATACAAAATACAGTAACAATACAAGAAACATTCCAACTGTTATGTTGGCAGATGGTGAATAGGCAGCAAAGTTGTAATCGTCTGTGTCATCATTGGTGTCTTGAGGTCGTTCAGTAGCCACCACTTGATTGACATTATCACCATAGAAGACTTGGACAAAGTTTGGTTTTGTCATATCAAGCTTGGACAGAAGAACTTGGTAAGATTCAACAGCTACACTATCGAGGTTAAGTGCCCACAGCTCATCGTAGACTATGTCTGCAAAGTCTTGAGCAACATCAGTCCCACTGTGAACTGTCTCTGTTGCAAATTCACTACAATGAACCAAGAAACTAGCTATACCATTTCCACATCATAAATTTTTATCGACTGACAAATGCTACTATGGTTCGAGAACATTTCATGGGAGGAAATGATTGATTATGACAATATATTCCGCTTTGATGCACTACACGGCAGTGCGGAAAAGGATTACGGAAATGGTTACAACTTACAACTGGATTCTGAACAACTCAGACTTGTATCCAATCTGGAATGGAGTATTAATACCACCAGCAGGCCTATCAACTTTTGACCAGAGTAATAACAGGACTAACAAACAATCAGCACAAATTGCTTGCAAGGTTAATTACGAACTTTTTAAAAACTATGGCTGTACACCATACATCAGCTATATCATACTGTTAGTACTGAATAATGATACTAACAATGAACAATACACAGCAGAAAGAACTTATTGCAATTTCTATACTACAATACTGGCATATAACAGACACCATAACAGCAATATTGTAGCTAATCTCAAGAAAGATAAACATGAAGAAGTTATTCAAGTTACAATGTTGTAAAACAAAAAATGTCCATGCACTCCAGATACACAAGAATTCTCTCATTAAAGAAATGAAAAGTATCAAGAACTATGAACATGCAAAAGGAAACATAAGCTTACAGAAAATCACTGGGGAGTGAATAGTCTGTTGTCTTGAGATAATCAACCAGATTCCAATGACGGATTTTCATCAGGCGTGGATCAGTGAACATTTCAACACTGTCCTCAGAAGTGGTCTTTGATCTACTCTGCTGCGGTGTTGGAGCACAGCTTCCATCCAATCGTCTGCCGAGTGGTGCTTGTGCGACCATATAACCGATCACAACACCCATCAGAAACAGAGCACAGACCAGCAGAATCGCCACTGCAAACTTCCACGTCTGTGGACAACTGGTTCGAGATGACTGATGATCATTTAGCAGGTAGTTGCTGCCACGGTTTCGACCGGCCATCATGAATGTCAATCAATATCCAACTTCAGGTTCTGACACAAATCACTCGTTAGTTTTTCATCACTACAAATACAACACATGCTAGTATCGCTAAAGTATTATGAAAGAGTTATTTAAATACAACACATGCTAGTATTGCTGAAGTATTATGAAAGAGTTATTTAAATACAACACATGCTAGTATTGCTGAAGTATTATGAAAGAGTTATTTAAATACTAGCAATAAAACATATACACCATTACAAGAAAAGACTGACAGTATTCTATGCCCTAAAGATTGACCTTGGCTAAATTACTTAGGAAAAAATCACTAGGGATTTGAATGTGCTGCATATTAAATCAGTTCAGATCCAGGTTTTGCAAGTTTGGATCATTTTATTAGCAGCAGTAAACAGCAGCAAGAAATTATTTCAATCATTTTATTAAAGGCGAGTGTGTAGGACTTAACGCCCCACCCGCCACATAATAGGTGAGTGAGTGAGTAGAGTTTAACGCCCCACTCGACACAATATAGGTCATTTCGGAGGCGGAACCAGGTCATTTTGGGGATGATTTTATTAAAGATAAACAAACTTGGCAAATGATCTGTTAGCAACTTATATAATTATAGCTTATTATGACACATGCAATAAAAAGCCTGTCTGATGAAAATAATTTAAAATGCAACAAGTATTTTTGATAGTTTTCCCAAAAACAGATAAATAAATAAAATAACTATACAGATAAAAGTTTTCCATTTTGCCTGTCGACTATGAGTCTACTTATCACAAAGTGCTGATGCAAAGAAATTAGAAAACTTATCTAGTCCAGTATTTTGACAGAAAATACAGAAGTAAATTATTGTTCACTGAAGAACCTACACGAACACGGGGCAACATATGACAGCATCAGTTTCAGTTCTGCCTACAGCCATGCATGTAGCTTGGGTTTTCGATGTTAGTGTTATTTTATTATTTTTATCTTTGGTGCAACTCATAAAAGCATTAAAGGTGCAGTATTATCTGAGACACTGTGCCAAAAAATGCCTATTTATAGTTTCTTGTCTGAGTGATTTAATGGCTTGTCAGTGAGGTTACAAGACCATACAGACAATCTGCTGAAAAGCCATATGTGGACAATCAAATAATTATTATTCATGGCATGGTCAACTCAAACACTGGAAAAGACGAAAATGGATGATTTAAGAAACCTGGTTAATTCATGGATATGCCTTTGCCGTATTCACTCGAATATAAGAATTATATTACTCAAAATAAAGATTACATAATCGCTCTACGTGACTTTTAGCATTTACAGTCTGTGAACTGACCAGTCCATGGACTGACAGCAAGCTGATTTGTCAGAATCTCAGTGAATTGTCCGGTTACCATCAGTTTTGAGCCCAATGGGTGACCAGTCTGTTTTCATGAGTCATATGGCATTAGTGCCCAAGGCCGGCTGTCAGTGGTGTCATGTCCACGGTTCTGTACTTTTTGTAGTGACTCTTGATTATCAGGCCGGATATTGATACCTAAATCGGCCTGCTTAAATATCTAAAATCCAAGAAATCCACAATCCACTCTATACATAAAATCTATGGGCTAATACTGAAATTCACATTGAAATTGCAGTAAAAATCCATCACCCATGCTCAATATCTAAATGAATTTTTACTTTCAGTTTCAAGTTGGATTTTGATATTTCTGTGGTGGCTTTCGACATTTCTGTGGTGGCTTTCAACATTTAGCGTAGAATTCATACATGCCATTCAATTTGGCATTAATTTCAACGTTATTTTCAATATTTAGCCAGTAGATTTGGAGTGTTTAGTGGATGAAGGCAGGACATTTGCCCCCCATCCTGGATATCTAACCCGGGCAATGTCCCTCCCCCGGGCAGTCGCCCCCTAAGACATTCGCTGCCATGGATATTCGCCCTGTCGTATCGAACTTCAACTATGTTCAAAATACTTCGCAATACGGTCTCTTACCGCACAATTATAACTATGTGGCCAGCAAGACATGTTTCTTAACTGCTTCAAATCGTAAATGCCATTCAACTGGGAGCCAATTGAGCTTTTCTAGCAAGGCAGAATAAGAAGAGGAAGACATACGAGAATGCTGTTTTACAACTAATCTTACCAGCTAACATGGGCAAAGCATGACTTGGGGAGTGATCTGACATGACAGCCCGTGGTGAAGCACAAATCCAGAATGACAAGAATCTTTGACTTGGTCAGATAGTGAAAGGTCTGATCCAGTCACATCAATAAGTGCATACTTTCCTGTCAGTTGACAACTGTTGCTTTTAGCAGTTTAGGTTTAAAGTATTTCTTTACACTATGACCTTTGTCGTATATTACAAAACTTTCCTTTTTTGTAAACTGCACTAATTATCAGCATATTTCTGTCTATTGCCTTTATGTGAACTGCAATTTTGAAATTTTATACATGTTATTGTAATATTAAAGAACTAATTTTTTTCCAGTCAATATATCTGCTGTATACGTTTCATGTATATACTACAGGGGGTAGAGGGAGCGAATGTCCGAAGGGGCAAATATCCTAGGGGGAAGATATATTGCTTACTGCACATTTTGCCGACAAACCAACTCACGGTCAGTCAAGTCATGAACTGTCAACTCACGGACTAATCAAGTCGCTGACAGCAAATTTTAAATTCACACAAAAACTACACTCACTTTTTATATTAAACCAAACACTAATGATAACCTAAACCCTGTCATCTGTCGAATGCTGACACAGTACAAACAGTGTTGTCTACCCGTTATCACACATGAAGCAATTATATACTCCATATTTTCCAACAACATTTTGGCGAGTTGGCTAGTCTACAAAAGGGAGCATAAAAGTAAGGAGATTGCACAAAGCCAAATTTGTGTAAAAGTTCATTCTTTACTCGAAGTCTCATTTTGAACACAACCATTTCAGACCCATAGTGGATGGTTGTGGTCGTTATGGTTGTTGCCATTGGTAATTTATATGTAAAGGAAATGGAATGGAAGGTATAGGGAAGAGGAGGAGTAGAAGCTTACTTTTAAAGGACTGGATAGGAAGGGGAGGGAAAAGGGAAGGGAGAGGAAGGGAGGAAAGGGAAAAGAAAGGGAGGGGAGCAGCCTGCCCTAACAATAAAAAATCATTCCCGTGCCCCTGACCAATAAGCATCAATTTGATCGCCTGTTCAAAATGCTACAGACGTAATGGCCCCTAATGGGATTTGCCATAAGGCAGATGCAGTCAAGCCACAAATTCCAAAGCCAAAACCAAAGCTATCAGTGCCAAGGGCAAGTGGCAAAGGCGAACGACATTCTCCAAGGCATTTGCTTTCAAGACCAAGGTAAAGTTTCAAAAAATGCCCAGAAGCAATGCATGTAAAAGGTTATTTTGCTATCTTGTAAAATAAATATGCATATATCTGAAACTGTATTAGACTAACATTTATATGACTATGCATTAAGTTGAAAGGCAGGCATGGAGTCTGTTTCAAGGCAAAAATAGGGCTCACAGGTATAACTATTTATGGCAAGGCCAAGAACTTGAATTCCAAGGCCCGGACCACGGAATCTAAAAAGTTTTAGACTCCTTGCCAAGTCCAAAGACTTAAGGTGTCTGTAGTCCACGTTGTAGACCACGTTTTACACTGTACTGTATGATCATCTAAACTAATTCTAGGGGCCCGTTGCAGGCCAAGTCAATATGTACTCGACTTATCGCATCTGGTGCTTCTGAAACCGAAAAAAGCGACCCCCGGCTTCCTCTTAATATAGGCATTTGAACACTGTACGCCACACACCATGAAAGGACAACATAGACCGAAATAATAAATTAAACAACAAAATCATAATCATTAGCATAGAGCAGACTGCAGTGCACCACTCCAACCGTCACGAGGAGCCAGTGTCGATGAATATGAGTGTGTTCAAAATGAGACTTCTTATGAAACCACTAATTACATTGTTTTTTGCCATTGTGCAACCTCCCTACTTTTAAACTCCCTGGTCTACGAGTTGACCAGTCCGCGACTTTACAACGAGATGGTTTATCGGTGAACTGTCTGACTACTGATGTCCAGGGCAAACCCTGGACATTGGTAGTCAGGCATATACAACCCATTCGGTTCGTGTACGCATCACGGACTGAACGGATACAGAAAAAATAGAAATCAATTTTATGGACCAGACAAACGGAAACAGCAAACTTACTGAAACGGAGAAGAGAAAAACGTTATTTTTCACGTAAGCTAAATATTGAAATCCACTATGGCTCCTGACAATCGTCCTCCGAAAACCAGCCCCTCCGGAAACCAGCCGGAATTCTTACGGATAAACGTAATTCTTACAAATTTTTGAAACGGATACCGGAGATACGGTCTGATGCTCGCAAGATTACCATATCGGTACTGCTAAAAATGTCACTGGATATAGACACTATCCCACATCTGTTGTTGCAGAAGTTGCACATCGTGCAGTACCGATAAGGTAGTCTTTTCCTGATGCTTATTCAGCAGCACAAGTTCTACTGAAGAAGCAACAGATCTGGTATGGTGGAGCTTATCTACACTGTTACCACACTTCTTTATTATCTGAGCTCCAATATATCTTGTGGAATGTTGTCGACTTTCTGTGAATCCTGGACAACACTTGGGACCAGCGCTGTGACGACCTCTCGAGAGCTGTTGACAGGTTGCACATCGTGCAGTACCGATAAGGTAGTCTTTTCCTGATGCTTATTCAGCAGCACAAGTTCTACTGAACAAGCAACAGATCTGGTGTGGCAAAGCTTATCTACACTGTTACCACACTTCTTTATTATCTGAGCTCCAATATA
>Ga0056116_1000353_pt1 | contig 15385 bp, 9 predicted proteins | sample WorMetOlspDAHAB2_FD_67352 | JGI IMG/M metagenome (GOLD analysis project Ga0056116, IMG submission 67352) | Marine gutless worms symbiont microbial communities from Max Planck institute for Marine Microbiology, Germany - Olavius sp. DAHAB.2 ...
GTGATCTTTTTCTTTTACTCCTGCACACAATTAATGATTAATTCATTAATTAATTTCTGTTCAGCCGAAATTCGGCTTAAAAACCGTTCGGGTTATCAGACAAACTCTTAATATGGCATTTTTGCTGGCCATTCCGATGAGCAGCACGATACCGATCTGAGTGTAGACATTGTTAGCGGTGCCCTTCATCATCAAGGCCACCACCGTGCCGAGAACCGCCAAGGGCACCACCATTATGACGGCCGCCGGATTGGCCCAGCTCTCGTACTGGGCGGCCAGCACCAGAAATACCAGGACAATAGCCAGGGCAAAAACCATGATGGCTTCCGAACCGACTTTTTTCTCCTGGTAAGACATGCCGGTCCATTCAAAGCCCATGGAACTGGGCAGCTTTTGATTGGCCAGTTGTTCCATCAGATTTAAAGCCTGGCCGGAGCTGTTGCCGGGTGCCGCCGCCCCGGTGATGGAGGCGGTCGGATAAAGATTGTAACGTAAAATGGTCTGCGGCCCCACGATCCGATCCACATCAACCAGGGTTCCGACGGGTACCATTTTTCCTTCAGCATTGCGCACGTCGAGCAAGCGGATATCACGCGGTTCAATCCGAAATTGGTGGTCAGCCTGGACCTTGACCTGCCAGGTACGCCCGAATTTGTTGAAGTCGTTGACATAAGCCGAGCCCAGATAGGTTTGAAGGGTGTTGAAAACTTCTGTTAAGGGAATCCCCAGGGTTTTGGCCTTGGTCCGGTCAACCTCGGCAAACAGCTGCGGTACATCCACCCGGAAGGTCGTGTTCAAACCGGCAAGTTGGGACTGGGCATTACCATCCTGGATAATCTCACGCACCATGACATCGAGGTCCTGCAGGCCCACACCTCCCCGATCTTCGATCTGCATTTGAAAACCGCCGGCCACTCCAAGCCCCGGGATGGAAGGCGGGAAAAATCCGTAGATAATGGAATCCTGGATCCGGCTGAACTGCCCCTGCAGATTGGCCAGGATCGCCTCCTGCTTGAGATCGGGTTCGGTGCGCTCTGACCAGGGATCCAGCGTAACCCAGACGGCTGCGGCATTGGAGGCATTCGTCGAGTCAATCAATGAAAAACCGCCTAGAACAATCCAGTCCGCAACCCCCCTGGTTTCCTTTAGAACGTTGTCAATTTGGTCCAGAACCTCATTGGTGCGCTCCTGGGAAGCGGCATTGGGAAGCTGAACGTGAACCATGATATAACCCTGGTCCTCGGTGGGTAGAAAACCAGTCGGCAGGCGGGTAAACTGCCAGCCTGTCAGGCCGGCCAGGCCTAAAGCCAGCAGCAGCATGATTGCACTGCGGCGCGTAAACATCTTGGCCACATTCATGTAGCCGTTTTCCGTTTTGCTGAAAATTTTGTCGAACCCCCGAAAAAAGAAATTTTTCTTCTCCGGCGGCAGCCGCAGCAGAAGAGATGCGAGTGCCGGACTCATGGTGAGGGCGTTGATGGAGCTGAATATGGTCGCCACTGCAATAGTCAGGGAAAACTGGTGGTAGAGCTCCCCGGTGATACCGGGTAAAAAAGCGGCCGGTACAAACACCGCTAGCAGCACCAGAGTGGTGGCCACCACCGGCCCGGACACCTCGCTCATGGCCTTGATGGCATCCTCCTTGCGCTGCATACCGCCCTCCATGTGGCCGACCGTGGCCTCCACCACCACGATGGCATCGTCCACCACAATCCCAATCGCCAGCACCAATCCAAAGAGCGTCAGCAGGTTGAGAGAAAACCCCAGTGGCAGCATGATTGCCAGGGTCCCAATGAGCGAAACCGGGATGGTAACGGCCGGAATCAGGGTAGCTCGCCAGTCTTGCAGAAAAAGGAACAGCACCAGGAACACAAGGGCAACAGCCTCCAGCAGAGTGATGTAGACCTGTTTAATCGCCGTATCCACGAAAATAGTGGTATCGTAAGGTATTTTGTATTCCAAACCCTCAGGAAAGTAAGCACTCATCTCCTTCAGGGCTTTTCTGATCCGATCGGAAATATCGAGGGCGTTGGAGCCGGGTAACTGATAAACCGCAATGGCAGCCGAGGGGGTGCCCGACAATCGGGACGTAACGTCATAGGTCTTGCCTCCCAGCTCGGTCCGGGCAACATCCTTGAGGCGGGTTATGCGGCCGTTCTCCCCGGTCTTGACGATAATTTCCTCGAATTGCTCGACATGGGACAGACGACCGAGAACGTTAACCGCGAATTGAAAACTTTGTCCCCGGGGAGCCGGTGGCTGGCCGATCTGCCCCGCCGCCACCTGCACGTTCTGCTCTTGCAGAGCGCTGATCACTTCCCCGGTAGTCATGCCCAACGATTTCAGCTTGTGGGGATCGAGCCAAATCCGCATACTGTAATCACTGGCCGGAAAAATTGTGATGTCCCCCACACCCGGAATACGGCTCAGGGTGTCCCGAATTCGCAGGGTTGCATAGTTGCTCATGTATATCTCGTCATAACGGCCATCCGGTGAATACAGTGTCGCAAAAATAATGATGTTGGGTGATTTTTTCTTGACCTTCACCCCTTCGCGCCTGACTTCCTCGGGCAGTTTAGGTTCGGCCAGCTTGGCCCGGTTTTGTACCAGCACCTGGGCCATGTCGAGATCGGTGCCGACCTCAAAACTCACCGTCAGAGTATAGGAGCCGTCACCGGCACTGACGGAGGACATATAGATCATATTTTCAACACCGATGACTTCCTGCTCGATCGGTGACGCCACCGTTTCAGACACCACCGAAGCGTTGGCCCCCGGATAGGTTGCCTTCACCTCGACGGTGGGCGGAGTAATTTCCGGATATTGTGCAATGGGAAGTACACCGACTGCCACCGCACCAGCGATGACGATTACGATGGAAATGACACTAGCGAAGATGGGATTTTGGATGAAAAACTTGGAAATCATACTCAACCTCTGATTAAGGTATTGACTCTTGAAGGATTGCTATCGCAGGTTAACGTAATCTTTTATACCCGACGGAGCAACACGCGGCGCAAGCGCCTGTGATGCGCGAGCGACTTCCACAAATATTCAATTCTTTGAATTCTCTTCCTTTCCGGCAGTCGTCGCATCATCCCCTGCCGGGGCAGTTGGATCGGTATTGGATGAATCCTGCTTCGTATTGTTTTGCTCCACCTTCGTTTCGGCTGCAGCTTTTTTGGCGGAGATGGTCAACGTCTTCATATCGATTTTTTCCGGGTCAACCTTCCCCCCGGGCCGGGCTCGTTGGAGACCCTTGACAATCACGGGCACGCCGGGCTGCAGGCCTTCTTTGATCACCCGTAGACCATCAACCAGCTGTCCCATGCGAATCGGCGTTTTTTCGACCACGTTTTCGCTATTGACTGTCAGGAGGTAATTACCGCCCTGATCGGCTCCGATTGCACGCTCAGTAACCAGCAATGCGTTTTCAAGCTTATCGATGGGCATGCGCAGGCGGGTAAACAAGCCCGGCAGGAGTATATTCGGAGGGCCAGGGTTGGGAAAGACCCCCCGCAGTTGAATGGTTCCGGTTGCGGGGTCCACTCCGGATGCCGCAAAATCCACCACGCCCTGGTGGGGATAACCCTGGTCATTGGCAAGTCCCAGGAAAATCTGCAATTCGGCCTCGCTATCGGGTTCTTCAGCCGGGTCAAGGTCTTTTTCTTTGATGCGTTTACGGTACATGGACATCACCCGCAGAAGGTCGTATTCGTTGAGGTTGAAGTAGACGTGCATCGGATCGTAGCGCGTGAGCGTTGTCAGTAGCGTCGGTTCGCCTTCGCCGACCAGATTGCCGACGTCAACAAAATTGCGGCTAACCCGACCGCTGATGGGTGCCATGATCTGGGTATAGCTGAGATTCAATTTAGCACGCTCGACTTTTGCTTTAGCACGCTCGATCTGCGCGAGAGCAACATCACGTTCTCCGCGCCATTTGACCACATCCGTCTCTCGCCCGGCGCCCTTGTCGAATACTCTTTTGGCCCGATCATATTCAATTTTCGCCCGGTGCTGCATCGCTTTGGCAGCATTCAGTTCGGCAATGGAAGCGTTTACTTCGGCCTGATATTCCCTGGGATCGATCACAAAAAGTGGATCGCCCATGTCGGCCAGGGTGCCGGGTGTAAAGTGCATGCTTTGCAAAAAACCGGATACCCGGGCTCGGATTTCAACCTCTTCAAAGGCACGCGTGTTGCCGGTGAACTGCAAATAATCGATGACATCCTGTTGCAGGGGTTCAGCCACGGTCACTTTAGGCGGCGGCGGCTCTATGTATGTATTCTTATCCTCGCAGGCCGTAAACAGCACCACAATCAAAAAGAGCATGGCGATGCGTATGATAATCTTCAATGGAATCGTCTTGGGCGGTAATTTCATACTTTTTATCCTTTGAACAAATAAATTAGCGTGCACCGCTTCAATTTCAATAAAACTTTTTTCATCGTCGTCTTCGAAATCCAAACGCGGAAAAACGGCAGAAAGAACGATTCAAGTTGCGCATTGATATATCATAAATCGAGAAGCCCGAAACCCTGAAAATATAAAGTCCGCAACCGTTGCCGATTATGGATTAAGAATTTGGAAGATAATACGCATATTCCTGATTGTAAATCAAATAAGTTTCGATAAATTCGACTACTTGACATGTTGGGTTTTACGTCCTCGGCGGCAGAGGGTATGAATTTCTAGTCAATTTTGGATCTGAATGCTGCGACCATCAGACACGATCCGATCACTGAATAGCCGGCAAAAATCAAGCAAACATGTTCGATGTGCAACCCCCAATCCATCAGACTTCCCATGGTTACCGGGCCCAATGCCGTACCAAAAACTCCCACCGCGGTCGCAAGGCTTCTGATCGCTCCCAGGTGTTTGACACCATACATCTCGGCCCACATCGCCGAGACGGAAGTGTGGGCAATACCGATATTGATACCCATCAGAACCATATACAACCAAACGGAAAAAGGATTAGTAAAGACCGCGATGACAATCATCGCCGATATTAACGGGAGCAACATGAAGGGAACCAGCCGAATTGCTCCCAGACGATCGATCGTCTGACCCACGATGAGCGCAGTGATAACCGTGGAAACAGCATAAATAAGGTAGCTGCCGGTAATCCAGGCGTGACTCCACCCCTTGGCCCCGGCCAGGGTGAGGTGATGGAAAAACATCGCTGTTGAAATAATAGGAGCTGCCAGAAGACCCGGCAGCAGTAGATAAATGCGAGGGTCATGCAAAGCCTCAGCTCGAGTCCAGGATCTCTGCTGCTGTAATTGTTTTTGCTCTGCACGGCTGTTAGGTGCCGAATCGGCCGGAGGCCGGTCGCCCAAATCTTTCAGCAGTAGTAAAAATATGGGTATGACGATCATACCTAAATAGAGGACAACGCCGCCATAAGTCCAGCGCCAGCCATATGATGCAATTGCTAACACGGCCAAAAAAGGCAACACCGCCTCGCCCAAGGAAAATCCAAGAGTTGCGATGGCAATGGCCCGTCCACGTCCAGCTGTAAAATAGCGAGCCATGGTGGTTATGGCAGTATGGCTCATAAGCCCCTGGCCGGCATGCCTCAGAAAAAAGATAGAGAAAATCAGCGTTATTACACCGTTGACTAAAGTGGTGAATCCACAGGCTAGCATCAATAAACCACACACCCACAACGCATATTTACGCAAGGGTATGTCGTCAATCAACTTGCCGGAAACGGGCAGCATCGCTGCGCTGGCCAGGGTTCCAATTAAATAGATTGATCCCCAGACGGTATGACTCAGTCCGAACTCAGCCTGAAATTCCGGACCCAAAATACCGATAAAATACGTTTGACCAAAACTGGATGTAAATGCAGCCAGGAATCCGAAGGCAATCAAGCGCCGGTTGGCAACAGCGAATTTGAAAAGACCTGCATTAGACATCGATCCAGAACCACCTGGTAACTAATCGAATTAACTCCATCACGCCGGCTACCCGCAACGCAAAAAAAAGAAGGGAGCCGTTGAGCTCCCTTTTTTTGTTGTTTTATTTGCCGTCTCGTTAGAAATTCCGCCCCGCATACTCGTTATACGTCATGGCCGCGGTTCGGTAAACCAGATGGGCCAGCTTGGAAAACGGCAGATAGGCAAACAGGCAAAAAATCAGTACCAGGTGCACGTAGTAGGTTGCAAAAGAAATAAAGGCCCACCCCGCCAGTCGGGTCAACTGGGCACCCATGCCGCTGACGCCCAGTCCGAAAGCCAGGTAAATCAGATACCAGTCAAAGTAACTGGAAGTCTGATCTTTTTTGGCGCGACGATTTTTAATCATCAGGCTGGTGCCCACAATCAGCGCGATACCGGCGATATTGGCCAGCCATTTGACGGGGTTTAACTGGGACCAGGGACCGTGAATCGGTCCCTCGGGGAAGAGATACGACCCGTAAAGCACCACAAAAATAATGTTGGTGACGATAAAAAGCCCGATAAAACCATACATGGTCAGCAAATGGGCAATTTGGCGGTCATTATTTTCGGTACATTCCGAAAATTTGTTGTGCTTCAATATGGTTGGAATAACTTTCAGCAAAGCCATAATGAATCCACCGACCTCGATGGTTTCTTTGTTCGTCTTGCCTTCCGCCAGGGCATTCTGGTGAATATCGCAGAGGAACCGCTTGAGGTCCAGGGCAAAAACGGCAGCGGCAAAGATGGCCGCCGGCAGCATATGCATGTCGACCAGCCAGGTGGAGAAAAATTTATAATGCTTGATGCCTTCGCTGAGATCCGGCGTAAAATCTAGCAAACCGGTAATGGAGCCGACTACCAGAAATAAAATTGCGGGAATCGCCATTAGAATCGGCAGTTTCTTGGGATCTTTCAAGGCCTTGGCCAACACTTTGGGCTGGGCGTATTCCTCAATCGTATACGAGCGCACAGCGGCCAGCACATCTGCCGGTTTGGCTTCCCGCGGGCAGCGGGTGGAGCAGTCGCCGCAATTGTGACACAGCCAGATGTCGGCATTGCCCACCAGTTTGTCTTTCAGTCCCCAGGATGCTGCAATCATTTCCTTGCGGGGAAACGGTCGAGAGTCCGGAGAAATCGGACAGGCCACCGAACAGGTGGCGCATTGGTAGCACTTTTTCACATCCTCGCCGCCCAGTGCCTCAACTTTTTTGATAAAATCTAAATCAGGGTCAATTATGTATGTTTCGGCCATACGAATACCTCCTATAAAATTGACGATGGATTATCGAATTAGACTGTATTCATCAATCCGTCATTCGACATTCGTCATTCGACATTTCCTAGAATCCCTTGAAGGGGTTGGGACCCAAATCTTCGACCAGGTCAACGAAGTCATTGATAATCTTTGGCAATTTATCATATTCGTCGATGGCCACTTCAAACTGGGTCACGCGCTCTTCTTCCAGCGCCAGGCTCGACAGGGCGTCACCGATTTTCTGCATTCTGATTTCCGCCAGTTCACTGCCTTTAACAAAGTGGCACTGGTAGTCATCACCGTATTTGCATCCGAGCAGGAACACACCGTCCATGCCCTGGGCCAGGGCATCCTTGATCCAGATCACGTTGACGGATCCCAGACACCGGACCGGTATGAAACGGACCTCCGCCGAATATTCAAGCCGGTTTAAGGCGGCAATATCCAGCGCCGGATAGGCATCATTTTCGCAGACCAGGCCCAGGATGCGCAGCGGCGGCTCATCGTAGTCATCCTCCGAAGGCACACCGATGGCTTTGACCATGGATCCGATGCTGTCGATGCTGTAATCGGAAAAGTTAATGATCCGCTCGGGACAACAGCCCATGCAGGTACCGCAGCGGCGGCAGCGGGTCGGGTTGGGTTTGGGCGTGCCTTTCTCATCGTCGTCAATGGCGCCGAAAGGACATTCCTGGGTACATCGCTTGCACTGGGTACAGCGCTGGAAGAAAAAGTCCGGAAAGCTCATATCACCGGCGCGCGGATGAACGGAAACCCCTCGATTGACCGACTCCAGGCATTGAATGGCCTTTAAGGTTGCGCCGGTGGCGTCCTCGGTGGATTCTTCAACGCTCATGCTGCGCCGGATTCCGCCCGCGGCATAAATCCCGGTGCGCTGGGTTTCATAGGGAAAGCAGATGTAGTTGGAGTCGGCATAGTCATCGAAGAGTTCGTTATCGCGAAATCCGGGCCCCTGACGGTACGCCAGGTTGACGACCGGGTCATCCTTGGTTACCGGAACCATGCCGGTGGCCAGCACCACCATATCGGCTTTAACCTGAACTTTCTCACCCAACAGGGTATTGTCGGCTTCCACAATCAGCCCGTCGCCGTTCTGGGAAACGCCGGTCACCTCGCCCTTGGTCAGAAAAATACCCTGGTCCTGCTGGATATTCTTATAAAAATTTTCGGTCAGACCCACGGTGCGCATGTGCTGGTAAAACACATAGGCTTTGGCGTCGGAATAATCTTCCCTGACATACTTGGCCTGCTTGAGCGCCACCATGCTGGTGACGGCACCGGTATAGGCAAAGTCCTTGTCATCTCCCTGCCCGGGGCTCTGGATGAACACCACGGACTTGGCTTCTTTGCCGTCCGAAGGCTGGGTGATTTTACCGCCCGCGGCAATCTCCTCAAACTGCTGGTTGGTGACGACATCGGCTATCTCGCCGAAGCCCAGATGGGCCAGTTCCCCTTCTTCGGGCTCGTAGGGTCGCCAACCGGCCGCCAGGATCACCGCACCAAATTTTTCACCATTCGGATCAAATGTCAAAATGTCCTGTTTTCCTTCGTTGTACTCCATAAATTTTTCGTGCAGTTGCTCGGCATTCAGTTCTTTGCCCTTCTCATCGAGAGTCATCTCTTCCGGCAGCGGATAGGGCACGTCGAACTCAATTTTCTCTTCGGGCTTTTTCAGGGTAACCGTAAAATCTCCCGGTTCACCGGCAATCCGCGCCACAACCGTGTCGGTTTTGACCGTAACATTGGAGTAGCCTTTGAGTTCATTGATTTTATCTTCGATGGTCGGTGAAATCAGCCCTTCATAAGGATAGGCACCGGGCAGTTGTTTACGCCAGCTTTTGGCCTTGCCCCCCAGAGCGGATTCTTTTTCAACCACGGTTACGTCGTAGCCGGTCTTGGCGGCTTCGAGGGCGGCGGTCATGCCGCTGATACCACCGCCGATGACCAGAATATTTTTATGAAGCGTATCGAGCTGATAGGCTTCGGGCAAATCAACTTTTTCCACCCGGGCCATGCCCATCTTCAAATAATCTTCAGCCATCAGCTGGACATGATCGACAAATTCCTCATCATCTTTTTGGGCTTCGGTGGGAGCCGGATAGGTCGACCTGGGATGGGTCCAGACGACCTGCTCCCTGAGGTTGACACGATCCACAATGCAGCCGTCAAACCGGAAGACATCATACAGCACCCGGCGCGAGCAGGCTGCAATCACCAGCGTGTTAACGCCCCCGGCGATCTCGGACTTCAGGAGTTCAACTCCTTCTTTGCCGCAAAGTATCGGACAGGTTTTGACCGGCAGCCCCTCCTCCTCGGGTACACCGCAGAGCTTTTCGATATCCACTGCCTCCCCGATCCCACATCCTTCGCAGATATATACACCATATTTTTTATCCATGGATAACCTCCTACCTGTTCACCAGAGTTTGGATGGCCTTTAAAGCCATACCGGTTGCATTTTGATTGGACGAAACCACGTCGGCCGGTTTATTGGCACATCCGGCCCCAAACATTCCCCCGGCTTCATAATCATTGAGGATAAACCCGTTCGCGTTGTATTGCAGATCAACCGGTAGTTTGTCTGTCGCGGTTGTGGGCTGCATACCGGTAGCCAGAACCGCCATTTCGACTTCCTGGTGGATCTTTTCGCCGGTAACGGCATTTTCGGCAACCACGGTGATATTTTTGCTGGTTGGATCTTCGCTGACTTCGGCGACCTTGCCCTTGATCAGAAAGATGTTTTCATCTTCTTTAATTTTCTCGTAAAACCTTTCATAACGGTAGCCCGGAGTTCTGAGATCGATGTAAAACACGTAAATTTTGGCCTCGGGATACCGTTCACGAACATAGGTGACCTGCTTTAAAGATGCCATGCAGCAGATGTAGGAGCAGTAAGGCAGGTGGTTCTCGTCGCGGGAGCCGGCGCACTGAACAAACCCGACGCTGGCAGGTTCCTTGCCATCCGATGGGCGCAAGATGCTGCCCTTGGTTGGGCCGTTGGGAGCTGCCAACCGCTCCATCATCATGTTTGTGATTATGTTCGGATACTGTCCGAAACCGAGATTGTCCATTTTGGTGGCATCATAGGGTTGCCACCCGGTGGCCCAGACAATTGACCCCACATTGAGGTTTAACATTTTGGGTTCCATTGCCAGATCGACCGCATCATATCGGCAGGCCTCTTTGGCCCGCTGGGCGTCATCGGTGCCGACAATCTCCGGTGCAATTAGGTAACGTGACGGAAACGCCATTTCAAACGGCAGATAAGCGCCTTTAATCTTGCGCATGCCAAAATCATAATCGCTGTCAATCTCGCTCTGGCAAGCCGCGGCGCAATCTCCACAACAGGTGCAGTGTTCGTTAACATAGCGGGGATTGACCTTGATCGCAACATCATAATTGCCGGGGCCTCCCGCGACATTTTCAACTTCAGCCAGGGTTAAGACTTTCACTCTGGGATTGTCCTTGATGCGCCTGAAATTAATCTCAAGCCCGCAGGTCGGAGGGCATAGCTTGGGAAAATATTGATTAAGTTGAGCTACCCGCCCGCCCAGATAAGGATTTTTTTCCACCAAGAAAACTTCGTACCCCACCTCGGCGGCTTCCAGGGCCGTGGTCAGGCCACTAATACCGCCACCAACTACTAAGATGCTACCACTAGCAGGGGTTGCTTTTTCTTCTGTCATGCTATCCCTCCGTGCAGATTTATAATTTAGGTTATGGGTGTTAGATATGTTAAACCAGAAGACAGAAGTCAGAAAACAGAAGACAGATTAGGCAATTCGGCATTTTATCTCTGTCTCCGGAATCCGGCCTCTGATCTCCGATCTCTATATTCTGATCTCTGTCCTCTGATTTATGTCCTTTTGATTTAAGTATCGTAGGTTCATTAATAAAAACCTCCAGGTGTCCATAGACACCTGGAGGCATATTTTTATCATCGACGATATTTTACTGCCGACATTCGGTTAATCCTTGATGATCTTCACGTAGTCTTTCTTGAATACATCCCATGACTGCGCTTTCGGATCATACTTTGAATTGACAAAGCAGAACCAGTTCTCATCATCCTGTCCCGGGTAATCGGCCTGATAGTAGAAGCCGGGATAGCGGGTCTCTTTGCGGTACTGAATGTGACGCAGATGTGATTCCACGGTCCAGATGCGATGCTGAATCTCCCAAGCTCTCATCAACTCGTGCAGATCACCGGCCGCCAGTTTTTCGTTGTCTTCCCGCATGGTGGCGAGCAGATCCATAACGATCTCCAGGTTCTTGGTGGTGGTTTGGTAGTATGTGGCCGTGCCGGCACCGTACTCGTGGGTGGCCTTCATCATGCGGTACATCATGCCGTTGGGTTTGATGTATTCGGGGTTGATGTCGTCGGCCGTGGTATAGTCGCAATGATCCATGTAGGTCCGCACCGGCTTGTAGACCAGATCGACCAATTCCTCGTTGCTCTGTGCGATGGCCGGCTGGAAGTCGGCGTGATCTTTGGCATAACGTACCATCTGTTTGACGGCCATTCTTCCTTCGGCGTGAGAGCCGGAGGAGAACTTATGGCCTGAACAGCCTACCCCGTCACCGGAGGTGAACAGACCGTTGACCGTGGTCATGCGGTTGTATACCTTGCCGTTGCCGGCCTTGATCTTGTAGGAATCCGGCACCCAGTCCTCGTCCGGACCGGAGGTCCACAGGCCGCAGCAGCCGGAGTGCGATCCGAGCAGATACGGTTCGGTCGGCATAACTTCAGAATTCTTCTTTTCGGGCTCGGTATCGGTGGCGCACCACAGATTGGCCTGGCCGCAGGTCATATCCAGGAAGTCTTCCCAGGCTTCGGACTCAAGGTGTTTGAGCTCTTTCTTGTCCATGGTTTTGCCGAGTTCTGCCAGGGCGGTGACCGTATCCATCATGATCGGTCCGCGGCCTTCTTTCATCTCGAAGAGCATCAGGTGATTTCGCAGACAGGTCGGGGTGATAGCTGCTGTTCCGTAAGGTGCATAATTTTCCAGCTCAGCTTTGGCGGCGTCACTGCCGGCAAAAGCTTCACCCAGACCGTTGAGGGTCTTGGCTTTAAACAGCAGGAACCAGGCACCCACCGGGCCGTAACCGTCTTTGAAACGGGCCGGGGTGAACCGGTTTTCCATCATGGACAGTTCGGCGCCGACTCGCATCGCCAGGGTATAGGTGGAACCGGAATTCCAGACCGGATACCAGGCGCGTCCTTTGCCTTCACCCACGCTTCGCGGCTGGTAGATGTTGACCGCGCCGCCGCAGGCCACCATCATGGTCTTGCATTTGATGATGAAGACTTTGTTTTCACGCACGGAAAAGCCGACCGCACCCGCAATCTGATTTTCGTTGTTGGCATCCAGGAGCAGCTCGACGATGAAAACTCTTTCCAGCACATTTTCTTCACCGATCGCCAGTTTGGCGGCCTCGGCCACAATTCGTTTGTAGGATTCGCCGTTGATCATGATCTGCCATTTTCCGGTACGCACCGGGGTGGCACCTGATTTCAGCGTACCCATTTTCTGGCCTTTTTTGCCGTCCAGGGTTTTGCCTTCTTCGGATTTTTTCCAGATCGGCAGTCCCCATTCCTCAAACAGATGGACCGAATCGTCCACGTGCAGGCCCAGGTCAAAGATCAGGTCTTCACGGACAATGCCCATCAGGTCGTTGCGGACCATGCGCACGTAGTCTTCAGGAGCATTTTCGCCGATATACGTGTTAATGGCCGAAAGGCCCTGGGCAACCGCGCCGCTTCTTTCCAGGGCAGCTTTGTCCACCAGCAGAACGCTCTGGTCGTCGCCCATCCATTTTTTGACTTCAAATGCCGCGCCGCAGGCAGCCATGCCGCCGCCGACGATGAGAATATCAACTTCTCGTTCTTCAACTTCCGGATCCCTAACAGCCTTAAGTTCACCCAAAGGTTTATTTGGTAATGCCATATTGCATCCTCCTTAAATCACTATTTAAATGGTAAATTGTATGTATTTTTCGTCTTTACGTCCGCGCTTAGGCCAGCTGATCGGCTGCCGGTCCGCTCAGGGTCACTCCATCAGCTTCTTCTGTCGACAGAAGCCCACCTTCAAGGTCTTTGCCCTTGAGGTCCTGATACGCATTGGCCTGCCCTTCGGGAGTGGTCCGGATGGGGAACTTAAAGCGTTTAATGGTTCCATTTCTGAACTTGCAGGTCCACATGACATCTTCGGTACCCAGCATCGGCATAACACTGCTTCCCAAAGGCACAAAGTCCGCATATCCCCTTACTTCGACCGCCTGGGTCGGGCAAATCTTAACACATGAGAAGCATTCCCAGCACTGATCCGGCTCCTGGTTGTAAGCCTTCATCTCGTTGGGTTCAAGAACCATCAGGTCGTTGGGACAAATATACATGCAAGCAGTCTTGTCCCCGCCTTTGCAGCCGTCGCATTTTTCAGTTATTACAAAACTTGGCATTTATTATACCTCCTGAATTTTGTTTAATGACAATTTGTTTTTGAAACTTACGTTAATCTTCCTCGCTAAATCCTGAGCTAGTTTACACCTCCCTTCAGTACTTTGACCCAAAGTGGAACGCTTTGGCCCAACCTAATTTTTTTTCCTGGGTATTTTATTTCTCAACAACCGGACCCCATCCGGTTAAATTTTTGGCAATTGTAAGCAATCAGGTATGAAATAAAAAAAGGCTGAATTTCCTATAATTTCAATAGGATGCAATGCCTATAAGGGAGAGAGAATATCACTCAACATTAGCCTTGTCAAGTATTTTTAACCATACAAATTCACAAAATAGTTGAATTTAATTCTAATCTGAAATCCTTACAATATCTGGATTTCCAATTCACCAAGGCTACTACATGTAGTGTTGATCCCATGGCATTCAAGATGTCATGTGTCATGTGTCATGTGTCGGATAATTTTGAAGTCGGAAGTCCCGTCAAGTAAATATTGGCTAAAATTACCGAGCGTGTTATGAGAAAACGATATAGCCTAGGTTGTGCAGTTTAGCGTTCAGGGTTGAAAACCTCCAACCATTTTATATTGAGTAGGATTTTAGCAACAGCATGTTCATAAAGCCGTTTCTCCCAAAGGTTGAGAGCGGATTAATTCAGAGGACCTACTGTGAAACCCGATATAATTCCGATATCACCGCAAGGAACTTTTTGTTTTGCGTGCCATCCGGCGGTGCCCTGCTTTAATGAGTGCTGCCGGGATCTAAACCAGTTTTTAACACCATATGATATATTGCGTTTGAAAAACCACCTGAATCTGTCCTCCGGACAATTCCTCGCACAATACACTTCCCAGCATGTCGGCCCGGAGTCCGGACTACCGATCATTACGCTGAAACCCGGCGATCAGAAGAGCCTTATCTGCCCATTTGTTACCCCAAAAGGATGCCGCGTATATGAAAACCGTCCATCATCATGCCGCACCTATCCGCTGATGCGAGGCATTGCGCGTTCCCGGGCGACCGGCCGGATGACCGAACAGTTCATGGTGTTAAAAGAATCCCACTGCCGCGGCTTTGAAGGTGGTCCAACCAAAACGGTGCAGCAATGGATTGATGATCAGGAAATCGCCGTTTACAATGAAATGAACGACCAACTGATGCAGATTATCAGTTTAAAAAACAGTCGGATGCCGGGTGTGCTGGATCTCAAAGCCCGACACCTGTTTTTTACCGCGCTGTATGACCTGGATAGCTTCCGATCGCAGATAGCCGACAACGGCCTTTTAGCCGACCGCCAATTCGATTCTGGGTTTGTGGAAAAAGCCCTCGAGGATGATTTGGCATTGTTGGAAGTCGGGATGGAATGGGTGGAGCGAGTTCTTTTTGATCGAATTTGAAAGGTCAAATTGATCTGGCGATGTTTGGGTAATGGGTGCCGGAAATTACAAAACTCAAATCCCAAATTACAGATATATATCAAAATTCAATATCCAATGACCGAAACCAAGATGGAACAGACTCTGACGCACGTCCGCGTTTGATATTTCGAATTTTGGCCATTGTGATTTGTTTGAAATTTGGTGCTTGTAATTTGGGATTTAAGGTAGTTTATTTTCTAAGTACATGAAGGTACGAATATGGAGCTTAACGGCAAGGTTGCCTTAGTTCTCGGCGCAATCAAGGGTATCGGCAAAGGCATCGGTC
>Ga0056116_1000355_pt1 | contig 15310 bp, 12 predicted proteins | sample WorMetOlspDAHAB2_FD_67352 | JGI IMG/M metagenome (GOLD analysis project Ga0056116, IMG submission 67352) | Marine gutless worms symbiont microbial communities from Max Planck institute for Marine Microbiology, Germany - Olavius sp. DAHAB.2 ...
ACATTAGCATGTGAGCAGACGATAACAAATGCGTTGCCTAGCAACCAGAAAAGGGTCACGTTAACATTGATTGTACTAAAATTGTTGTAAGAAAGTAAGCTACCCACTGAGTATGTCAAGTGCATAAAATAAATTATCTTTATATGTGATACTCATTACTTATTGATCAACCCTCGTACTTTGCGTAAAAATCCATTTAGGGGCGTGGGCTGTAGCCTTATTGAAGAACCCCAAAAAACGAAGAAAAAACTATACCCAAAAGCACGGCAAAATCACGTATCTGGGGAAGAGAAACCCCTGAACCGATCGCTACAAAATTTTGCATATCGAGTGCCGTCCATGACGTAATCACGCATGCCAATTTTGGGGAAGATTGCGAGTGTGTGTGATCTGTCAATGTGTTCACGATGTACAGAGTTAGTGCAGTTATGTCCATTGCACCTAAGGAGACAGGTAGGAATATCAACACACGATAGAGCTGATGTCATTGAACATTCAAAGGCAGACAAATCAATTTTAGACCAATCAAAGAACAACCTGTAAGAAGGTAATGTGTCACTGCCACTAGGCCTAACCACACACATCTTGGGCACCACATTTTTAAGACATACAGACAAGGGTTTATGGTCAGAACAAATATAGTCATAGTGATAATGACTAACGAGTTTAGATATTGTAAATCGGGCTTTCGTCCGAGCGATTTTATCCGTTCGCTCAGCCTCGCTGTACCGCTGTGATCTTGCCAATGTTACGGCACCATATACAAATGTTGCCTATTATGTGGACACTGTTATTACATTCAGAATGTGTATCGCCAGTTTATGGTTACATCAGACCGCCCGTTATGAGTGCCGTGCAAGCTATGCGGCCGTTTGTGATTTAGGACTAGGCCTATATAGGAGCCATAAAATCGCGTCATCGGAAATTTATAAACAACCCAATTCAACTTGCTGGCCGGCATACTTATCCATCTATAATGAGGTTGCTGTGCGTGGCGGCGCTGCATTGCAACTAAAGTAATAGACCACGGGATCACTAACTATTGAGTTGCTTTGTCGAATGAATTTGGACAACGCCCTGTAATTGTCAGGACAACTGCATGACAGTTCGCGTAGAAACAGAATGACACTGATGTCAGGAACTGACAGATAGCAACCAGTTAAAAGTGAACTTGGACGACCAGACTACGACGGACGCACTGTGTGCAGGACCGTCAGTCCGTCACTAAAGACGGCAAGAACGCGTGAAGTCTTGAGGACGGCGCATGAGAAAAAGAACACATAAAAGTGAAGTGGGTTGGGTTAGTTAACGTAGCTGGAAGGTGACTTTCGACTTGAGTGACTTGACCTGAATTGCCAACCAGCCAATAGCTATACTCACACTGCACTCGACTGCAAACCTTCAGAACAGAAAAACTAACCAGTCTGCAGCGAGTTATAAAAAAAACTTACAGTGCATACACCGTGTCGTTAATTCGACATCGTCAATAGCCGTCGTGTGACGGTGATAAATCAATGTTAACCTCGGTTTTTGTCAGAACAATCAAACCACTCACGAGTGAACGTGGTGTGTTAGCTTCCTGTGTGGCATCGCAAACTTGTGAACTTCAACAGTTGCACTGTCACGAGTTCAGATTAAGATGAAGTGCTGTGCTGTGTTGTGTAGGATAGGTGTTACAGGGCGGTGTCCAGGCGTGTCGTGTGACGCCTGCCATTTCGACCTCGCCGAGTGTGTCGGCCACTGCAGAAGATCGGAGACCGAGGCCGCCGACATCACCATCATCATCGCCACCACCGTCGATGCTGCAGCAGCTGCTACTGTGTTGCTGATGCTGGTGGTGCTGGTGATTACGAACACAGGCGATCATTCATCAATGATAATACCGTGCAGCTGCAGGGACGACGCCTGATCGGCTTTCGCCGCCAGCAGCACTCGCCGCTCAATGTGTCCACTGGGGATAATTGTCGTCAACTGACTCTCGCTGTTCGCTGCCCACCCGTCTGGAACTGTGCCGCCGTCGTGTTCGCTCGGCTCGGCTTGGCCTGGCCAGTCTGCCAGTCGGTCGTGTTACCGTATCACATCGACTACACCCCGGCCACTGCGAAAGCCAACTAGCTGCCGCCTCTGCGCCGCCGCCGTGCGCTGCTACTGCCGCTTGTTTCGCAGTTGGAGCGGCGATTCGCTTCAGTCGGTCGGTTGTGGGTTCAGCGCGCACATCGCCCAGCGCTATGACGTCACTTCCGTTTCCGGTCCGACAGACCTGTCACCCGCCGTCGCTTGGGTGTTTTTGTCGCCGCGTCGAGTGGATGGTTTTGTCTTCGCTGTTGATACTTTTGATCAACATCAGCAATCGTCGCGAGGCTTTCGCTTCCCAGCCGCTTTTTACAGGTCAGTAACTTCACATGTGACGCTGTTGTCTTTTGTAAGTCCACGAACTGCTTAGGTCTGAGTTTTTTTTTCAATAAAAAAGATATAAACGCGACGAAACCAAGTTGCAAATGCATTGATGCATTATAGCGACGTCTGGCTACTTGAGTCACATCAAACTTTTTACGCCAACTCGGCCCGAATATTTCGTGGGAATGGCCAGCTGAAGCCAATGTCAGTATAAAATTCAGTTTGCGAACAATTTGTGACCAGGTAGCGCTTCATGTAGGCCGCGATGTCTTGGTCCCCAGTATAAGCACAGTTGCGGAACCACAACGAGCAATTCGTTAATGCGTTCAATGCCATGTATAGCCTACGTGGAATGTAGTTCGCTATTGCTGTCGAGAGGGCATTGACGCTGAAGCTAGAAGAGTAACCGTGGATATTATTTCTTCTTCCTGACTTTTTGACCAGCTTTACCTCCAGACAACTTAAGTCCATACAGTGTGAGCGACGATAGAAAGGATGACAATGGTTCTCACACTCTTGCCGGCGGCTACCGATTTGCGGTCAGTCAGTTCACATACTATAAATAAAAAATCACATGTAGAGCAATTGCCTAATCCAAATTTTCCGTCACATTTTGAGTGAATATCACTGCGAATTGACACACTACTGACCGCGCAGGCGTACTGTGTTTGTGGACCAGTCGTCCGGTGTAACCGTCTTCTGTATCGCCATAAAGTCCCACGTCGTGTTCTCTGTTAGTCTGTTAAGGTTTACTTGAAAACAGTAAACGTTTGTTTCATGTCAAGCTTAACTACAAAACAAATCAATGTGGGAGATGTGAGAGAGGCGAGGGTGGCTTCTGCTGCATATTTACACTGGCGTCAGTAACGTGCTCATACGTACATGACTATACAGTCTACATATACTACGAGTACGAACGTACAAGCGACAGGCTGGCTGCGGTTGGCACTCGACTGCTTTGCGCACATACACTGACTGCAGTGGCAGTAGCACAGCGACAGTCAGACGACACTGCAGCTGCGTTGGCAGGTAATTATTACTAGACATGCACCTGATAATGTGCACGCGCCATCTTGATCACAGACACGTTGACAGCAGTCAGTAACGAGCTGTAGTGGGTCCCCGATGGTCGTGACGGTGAGCGACAGACATGCGCTGAGCAAGTGGCATTCTGTGGTTGCGCGCACTTGCTGTCACGTGGCCTGGACACGTGACATTTCAGCTCGTTGGCCGCTGCATGATTGATAAGATAATGGGTGTCGCGACGCAGACGGGCAAGTCACCATGCATTCGCTTGTATCGACGAGATAACGGCAGCTGACTGATGTGAAAATACTCGTGTGCATGTTATATTCCAGTCTGCACGGTTGTCGTTTTTTTGGCCAGCGCCGGGTGATCTCCTGGCGCTGCCCTGCGTGCGGGTCCCGGTACCACAGTGACTGACATGCACAGGGGCAGACTGGGCCGCCTTGCTGCCTGGCACTTGACAGGTGGGCCGGTTGGTCCGCCGGCCAAGTGGGCCGCAACGTCAATTGTTGAAGTAGGTCAAACGATTTACCCCGTTAGGATGGAGAGGAGCGAGGGACAAAGTCACAGAGAGGAGAGGGAAGGAGAAAATGGAACGGGTAGATGGTCCACCGACCCTTAGCTATAGGAGGGAGGCCTGTACAGCCCCCCCCCTCTCCCAGAGACGCAGGTCCGCCGGCACAGTGTGACAGTGTCTCAGTGCCACCGCCGTAAGGACGGACGGGCGTGGTTGAACTTGCACCAAGACAGTCAGTCTACTGCTTCGGAAACTGCGTCGAACGACTGCAGAAAACAGCGGCACGGTTTTTGCTGAGCGTCAAAGTTTGCTGCGTTGATAACAAGATCGCTGTCGTTAGCTGAGAATGTCGTTCATTCGACACTTGCAGCTGAAGGACTGCACTATCAGCGGGTGTTGGTTCGCCTGTGTGTAAGTGACTACACAAACAAACAGACGCCGAAGGTGACGCTTCTTATCATAGCGACCACTTATCATGCTGATCTCTGCCCCTCCTCAATGTTAACCCTCTTAGCTCCAACCACCCTTCAAGCCCCTTTGTATTCCATTTTCCACCCGACCTCGTGTCACATGCCGTCCATTCCTGTCCGCTTCTCGAACCTTCTTCCATGTTGAGAATTTTCCATTTGATCGCTGTTGACGCATGCTGAGCTTTACATTGATTGTTACGACTAGATTCATTTGTTGTCGTCGTCTTATTTGTATGTTCAGCGATGCCAAGTGCTGCATGCGGGCTGCACAACAACGAGACAGCGAACTGTACTCACAGCCGAGCCAATTATACTGCAAAAACATACAGTAGTTGCTATAAAAATTACATTAAAAATACTGCAAGTAAACTAATAGGCTGATTTTTCGTACCCATGCGTTGCTGAAGCTACGCTACTGTTCGTGTTCATGCATGTGGCTCCGTGTCATGTTACTGCTGTAGACAAGGTATGTGCTGTGTGCTCAGTTCATTTGCTGCGAATGTGAACAGCCGTTTGCATCAAGTGACGAGGGACAGTTTCATGGAACTTTTTCTATAAAGCCAGCAGTGGGGTCTGATTATCTGGATTATCGCTGTTGCTTTCCACGCTGGCGGGTCTGGCTAAGCGCAGCCTCCAAACTTTTTCAGCATTGATCCATCCTGCGCTTAAATCTCACATTTTTAATTTGGCGATTGTTTCAAGCTATGTTGCGTCGAAAATGATATAATGTGGGCAGAAAATTCGCATTCTGGTCCAAATTCTGGAGGGTTAACGCATCCCCGGTCACCTGTGTGCGATTTTGGGCGATGCTAATGGCGAGTGAACGTGACCGCGACCGTAGACACTCGGTCATAGTTGGCAATCGCGCCGCAGCCAGTGTGGCGTGACGCGTCGACTCAACGCCTCGCCGTTTGGTCTCTCGAATATTAATGAAGCCGGAAGTGAAGTGTAGCTGCTCTCCGCAGAGCCACCGATGATGAATAGCCACTGAAACAGAGCGACGCCAAGCAACTTCTACGTTAAAGAATTATTCTGTCACATGCACGAACACCTCTGATTCCTGTGAATCGCTGAAGATTCACAACGAGTATATAATTTGCAGCGGATGTTTGAATTGTGAGTGATGCAGTGGAGTAACTTATCGACCGGGAAGAACCACACAGGGCTTCATCTAGGGATGCACATTCAGGGCACCTGTCGATGAAACTTGCGGCTGCGGCGCGCCTGCAGTACTCACATACACCCATATTCAGAAACCCAACTCTGTGTCAATGTGTAACGCGACTGTACGACGCAGAGTGAGGTAAATAAATAATACGAACCTAATAGGCTAGTGGTAGCTGCTATGTAGTCATTTGGGAATGTCAACGGAGGTTTTCAATTACAAGTCTAATTCACAACTCAAGTGACGGGTGCGCGAGCACCGAAAATCTCTTGCACCCTTGACAAGGCTTCCCGCCAAAACGCGCACTTAAGTTGCGCGACGTGCGCACCAGGATGAAGCCCTGGAACCATGTCCGTCGACGACGACGACAGGACAGACCGACGGGGTGACGGTGACGGACGCACGAAATGCGATGGATAGGAGGTTAAAAGAAACTGAGAATCAAGTACAGGATCGGCTGGGCGTCCGACACGACGGTTCGAGGACACTTGCAAACATCACCTTGTGTCAGCAGCCGTCAATCTGAACGAAGGGCCGATCTCAGTGGATGGAAAGTGTTAACGTCGACATTCACAACGCAGGGGAAAAACAGAACAGAAATACTTGTCGAGAAAAGACAGCACTGGAAGACTCGGCTCGGCCACAAGATTATCGTTCCGTCGTCTTTTTGTTTGTGACACCTGTCACAGAGGTGACGAGTTATTCGTGTATCGGGCTTCATACTCACCAAAGACGTTGTTTCAAAGAAGTAACTTCACTGGCGAAATCCTAATTGTCTTGGAAGACAGACGGAAGTCGACGACGATGACGTTTATTGTCAGCATTCATGTTCCGTGTGTTTTTGCGTCGTTTGTTTGAGGCTGCTGCTGACGAACGTTCTCCGTTTTTAATGCGATAAGCTGATAGTGTTAATCTGTTCTGTAGCAGAATTGATTTCGTTTGGAACTGCACCTCTGCATCGAGACGCGGCAGAGAGAGGATGGGAGAGGAAAGGATCGTTGATTGAGTTGTCTTGTTAATCTCGTCTGACTTCAGTTCCGATGATGGACGGACGGCTGAAGAGAAAATGGGAGAAATATTAGCAGGAAGGCAGGCAGCGTCGTCATGTGTGTTTGTGCGCGCAAACGCACGCGACGGAACGTAACGGAAAGGCTTCGGGGTCTTTTGTGCGTGTTCGTGTGTGTGTTATGCTGCCAGTATCGATACGAACGGCGGTCCACGCCTGTTTACGTCACCCGGTTCATGTTTCTGCACAATGCATGCAGTTCTGTTGAGCTAGCACCGCAATTACCGAGACGGAACGCACGCCGAGCGCACTGACGGACAGCTGTGGCGTGTGGTCGACAGGACCATGCAGCTGGGCTCGGTGAGTGGCGACGTTGAGGGTTGGCTGTCATCGTAAATCTATGCCGATCATGTGGAGCGCGCCGTGGGTGGCCAATGCAAAGGCAACAGTACGCAGTGAGGTTGGGATAGTGGGCAGGTTTCGAGTACCAGCTGTTCACTGATAAAAGATAAAATCCTTGACTGATAAAATAAGAGCGCATGTGTTTCGCCGCCGCTGCTTCGCCGACACGATATGCGATGATGCAGTCGGCAGCAATTTTGCTTTATTGGGTCTGCCTTTGCCCGCCCGAACCGTGCATGTGCATTAGGCCTGCAATATCACCACTTACGGACGGCGTGCGTTCAGCTTTTCTGGTCGCAATATCTCGGATACTCATCACGAATCGTCGATGTTTTTAGGTGTTATCTTGCAACATTCCTTTTGGCAAAAGCGAAATTCCTGCGAAGCTGTAGTGCGATAGGGACTCTCTCACTGCTGCGCTCTATAATTATGATTATAATTACCGCAACTACAACGCAGTGTTCATACAGTACACCGTTCCGTTGAATAGGCTACTGCTTTTTTGACTCTGCACGCTGAGTTTAATTTTTATTTATCTTATTTTTGTCGCATATTACTGTAGTGCTTTTCGTAGCTGGTCGTTGTAGTTAGTTGACACATTGCAACCACACAGAATATAGTTAAAAGTTAAGGATTTGGTGCTTGAACTATAGTGAATTGGTTTTCATTCGAATTAACTGCGTTAAAACGGGAGAGAAGACGGCTGGACTGCGATAGGTTTGTGGCGCTGTAGCCTATAGATAGTGTCTCGTTAACAAACCGATATCTCTGTTTGTTCAGTGGCGTATGGTCAAGTGCACGTTGTTTACATACTTCAAACGCAGTCGGTAGCAATATCGGACCGAGTCCACGAAGTTCTCCGCTTCCCGGTTGTACACGAAATGCGTCCGTTGCGTCTTCTCAGAAAGAAACAGTAGGATAAACAGCTGAGCGGTGAATGATCGGTAACGCGCGGTGTTGCAAGTGCCATGGCTGCCCAACTCAAGTCAGGTTCACAGTCTGTGGTCAGGTCGCTCAACTTCCGTGTTATCGCGCGTTATTTCGCTCACTGCGAACTGACAGCCTATAGGCCTACATGCAACGGTGTCGAGTGCCAGCTGGCCCTTGAATTTGATCTTATTCGTCAGTGGTCTGGTGATACTGAACACTAGAGATGCAGCGTCTGCGGATTTGGAAACACGAGATCGATAGACTCTCTTCATCGAATTCGGTTGCTTAATGCTTATTGATCGGGTCTGCCTTCGCCAGTTATTGCAAACTGAGAACTCCATTTGATATTCAACCGTTTTATTTAACGAGTTAGCTAAGGCTCTTCTTTCGAAGCAATACGGCTCATTTCTTGCCTGAATTTGATGTGCTTTGGTGATTCTGTCCTTTATATTTTATCTTTGAGCAGAACTCCGTTGGTTGTAGCCTAAACGTCATGGAAATATCGTTGACCATCTTGAACTTTTTTGTTATATATCTTTGTTTTCGATTTAAAGGCGCGTTAGAGATGACGGTGACGATTCGGAGGACAACTGAAAACGCATGCCTTCTGAATTACATTACGGACCCGACGTACTTGAAGGAAGGAGCACATGATAATTGTCTGAAACAGTTACAACTAATGAACCAAATCAAACGAAGCCTATTCGTTGCAGATCTGCCTTAAAGCTTAAATTTGATTTTTTAACGTCGTGAAAATTTACTGCCATTTTCGCGACCGGTGTAAACCTATACAATTAGGCATATTTGGAGTTACTGTGCGATGCTTGGGCAAGAAATCATGCGATTATATCAACGAGTTCAGCAAGTTTCTTTATGGCAGAACACTTCGTTGTTTCGTGTGTTCTTCGAGCTGACCATTGCCCCATGCAGATGTTAGAGTAGATTGGAAGCAGAAGCTGCTGGATTAATTATTAACGAAAATGGCGCGAGTTTGCACGACTCAGCTGAGATTGAGTCGCTGCTTGCTACAGCGATGCGAGACTCAGCCGCTCGGCTTCGAAGCGTCTGAGCACCACCGAACTATTCACTGTGAGCCATAAAAAGTAGGCCTATGCCTCTTTTATGTCAGCAATAACTTTGCCAAATTGTTAACCAAACTAAATAGTATTTTACAGAGTGTTAGCTTAGACATTTCAGAACACTTTCCACTATATATATATATATATATATATATACCTATTCAGTTAGGCCTACGGTACACCACAGAGGATCAAAACAAAATACCGTTTGATAATTTATGCTAACAGTAACAATAATGTTAATGACAAAACCGCACAGACTGAACAAAACCAGTAAAAAATTGCGATGCCATAAATTAGCAACATCGCCAGCTGTGTGCAAAGTGTCCGTCTTCAGCGGATACACAGAAGCGAAGGCGTTTACGCCACTTATCGACGGCCTCGTTGATAATGTGGTGTGTTGCACAGGTTTCAGTCAATCGTTGCTTTAAAAGGCTGGAAATAGCATCGCACCAAAAACAAAACAAACTGGCAGAAACAAACGTGGTATAGAACTGCTTATGCAGCACTAGCCACATTGTACTCATTTCCATACAGGGTGTTCAGAAAAACGCAACAGATAACGGCATGTATCCGCAAATCGTTACTTCAAACTCGCTAGCGTGCGTTGTATAACATTTTACAGGGGTGCATATATTCGAAGTTCAGATTATTTGTTCTGCCCCGGGAGAGATTTCGTATGGTGTGTACGTGTGTATGCCGCGTTTTTTGACGGAGTAGAGTTCTAGAGTTTTGGTTTTCTGGTCGCTTGTTTGATAGGGGCATAATGCCACACATTCAGATCGAGCCTCCAGTTTCGTTTTTATATTGTGTACTCTATTATGTATATATTATTTATAATGACTGTCTATGATTTTATAACGTTTTACTTATCGATTTAGCTTATGCTACAAGTGTGTTTTAATAAACTTACCTGCTTACTTACTATCAATAAGTCATTATCTGCATAGGCCTATAATCTTTCTCATCTGCTCTGAATTAAATTTTTAACACTTGACTGACCCAGACGCTCTGTCGATAGTTATAGGCCTATATTCTCACATGTACCAACACCAAAAAATTTATAGGCTTACACACCATCATATCATTCGTAAATGACGTGCAAATTCTAGTATATAGGATAGCATAGCCTCGTACAGAGAGAACGGTAAGCAGTAATTCGAAATTCCACAGTATAGTAGAAGAACGAACATTTGCGTTAGACTGGCTCCATTTTCGACGTCGTCTGGAATGGAAGGAACTTTTCCAGCTGAGAACACCATTGCAACCATATGTTTCAGAATTGCGAAACTTGAAGTCACTCAGTATGGGCGCAATTTTTACTCTTTTCTGAAATCATTTGCTAGTAGTTAATGTACCTACACAAGATTACTGATAAAACTGGCTGAGAGAATTTATTTACTAACTTAATAACTTAAATAACGTAATAAGAGCATTCGTTTGTATGTGTAGAGTTTGCGGGCGACAGCAGACGCGTGTTCAACCTGAGTTCGTCAGCGTTCTATCACTCGCTGTTCGTTGATTCGCACAACCACAATGTGCTGTTTCTCGGAGGCCTGTGAGTTGCATGATTCCAGTTCTCGTCATTGCAATTAACCATAGCAAGTGAACATTTGATACTTGAGAACACTGCTTATAACAGAGCAGAACCTCAACGACTGCCAAGAAATCCCACGATAGACCTATGATTATGCGCACTGGAGTGACTGGACAACGACGCACCATCACTTATGAGAAGGAAACCAATGGGAATTGTCTAATTATTATTTAACGTTGACGTCCAGGTGTTTGAGCATGACCTGTCCAGCGAACATCCAGCTGTTTTGGGGACAGGACTTTTGCAGCTGCTGCAGCAAGAGTTTGGAACAGTTTGCCGTCAGACTTACGAAAAGCCGACTTGTGATACTCCCGGTTCAGGCGGTCGCTAAAGACATTTTTATCTGGACAGCCCGATCACGGCGCATTGTGAACTCTACTAACTGAGCCATGTAGAAATAATTCTTATTTACTTAGTTACTTAGTAAAATAAATTTTGGGCAGGTCTATCAACTGGTCAATTGTTGCAGCAGGACAATATGCTGTGAAGCGAACATCACATTAGTTTGATGATATTTTATATACAAAACTACAGGAAGAAAAGAATACAGTAACAGTGAATTTATCGTAGGCCTACCGTTTACGTTACACTATAAACATCATGTTACGTGTTAGCATTGGGCACGGGCAACTACAACTACAGTGACTAGGTCAACTCAACCTTCTACCCTCTGTGGGATGGTAAAATGAGTATGGCTTATGGTAAGCCTTATGGCTAAGTAATAGTACTGACATCTTGGCCTATAGGTTGGCGGCCGCCAGGCGCCAACCCACATTCATTCAAGTGACCCAAGTGAATCTCGCAATAGCTTTGTCATAGATGATAGCACTATAAACATCCTGGTATTACTGTTATAATAATAATTATTATTCAGTTTAACTATTTTGCTGACATTTTGACAGCTCTAGAGACATGATTGTGTGAACCCAGAAACATGGAATACATGGCGTGCGTACCATATGGGCCTAAGATAGATGTTAGCGTTCTCTTGCATCTATAGACCCCCATAACTGGCTGACAGTTTAATTACATTGGCCTGGAACTTGGATGAATTTACCAACTTTCCCATTGGCCAGATTGAATAAAGTTCATTCGAGAGTAAGGCTGATGTCACATCAGCATGGAAATATTGCATGTTATCTATAACATGCTGAAATGTGCTTGCGCTGAAGTTGAAACGTTTCACTGGTTGGAAGTTGGAACGACTTTTTTCGTCGTACCATTCAGCCTTCCCTTCTCCCGCGATGACGAAACAGAAACAGGACGCGTTTGCATCAGTAAAGATGGTCAGATGAAGTTCTTTTGTAGGTACACAGGCATAGGCAAATTTAAATGCATGTGTTCTCAGTGTAAACGTTTTCACTTTCAGCCACCTGTTTTTTGACACCTCATTCTTATGACATAGCGGCCTCAATTTCAGTTTTTTATTCTTCATATTGTTTGATATCAAGCTTATTATTACTGCTGCCAGGACTGTGGTCAATAAAGTACAGTATTTGAGTATTTTGCACATCGTTCACAAATGTTTGTTCTGTGTGAGTTTATATCGTATTAATGTGTTTCAGTGACTACATGTACACGCTGGATGCCAATAACATCAGCAGTGTAAGCGAAATCATTTTCTTTACAAACTCTGTGTCGTCGTTTTCATTAAATGGAATTCTTCTGCAGTGCTTTAATATGATGTGGCTTTTTCTTGCAAATTTTACGCTAAGCCTGAAATTGAAATAATAAAAAATAGGCTGATGCAGTGACGTGTAGTGTAGTCTAAAATGTTGTCTGTTCTCTAGAGATTTTTGTCGCGTGGGTGTTTGCAGTATAACATGTCTGTCAATCTGACGGACAGCAACGGGTTTTCTGACCAGGCTGCACAAAACGTTGAGAAGTGCTGGCGGCAATATCACGACTTGAAGAACAAGGTCAATAACGACTTACTGTGTCTCATGCAGCAGTATGCTTAAACCTACATTGAAGTTTCATGGAGACATTTTGCATTAAAATTTTCACGTGTAGGTGAGGTCTGCTGGATGCCTAGTTGTTTTTTTCAAATAGCCTAATCAGATCATTTACCGTACGTGGTGAATGGTTTTGCTCGAAATGAACGTTACAGTTCGTTTCCGATAAATGCATTTGCGATGTCCATGCACAGTGACGTTGAGCTGTTGTGTATTTGTTACAGAGCATGCAATGTCGGAGTCACGTCAGAACGATCTACCGAGTTGTTGACAGCAACGAGATATACGTCTGTGCGACTGGTGCTTACTATCCTCAGGAATTCTATCTGAACGTAAGATTCAAATCTTCGTTATTTTTTTCTCGTCACTTTGTGGTTTGTTTACTTCTGTTGCTAAATGTTGTGCACAGATAATCATAGACAAGCAACGTTTTTTTCAGTTGTTACTAGCAATGGTCATACGTTAGCACTGATATTCATAGCTGGTAAGCAGGCAATAGTGACTGCCAGTGAGGAACTATCATTGTTAAGGAATTGCAGTGCCATTTTGTTGCAGTAATTGCCTATAACGTTGCAATAATAAATTGTATGAAATGACCATATTTCATTGTAACTGGCAGTGATGCTGTGCTGTGAGTTCGTATTGTACAAACATTGTAGGAACAGCTGTCAGTGATAGCTGTACCTGAAGCCGATACAGAAGGTTCGAGTGGTCGACGTAAATGTCCTTATGATCCTTACTCAGTCTATGTGTTCACATACGTCAGTAAGTCAACAACCTTATCTTGTTTAAATGAGGTAAAATATGGTTGCACACTTTTTTTCAGGAGCACTACAGGTTCATTTTGGCGGCACGTTTTTAAAAGGAATTTTTCGAACTACACAACATACACAACTTTACTTTCCGGCGAACGCATAAAGCTACATTTTGAGCTGAAAAATGATTGATTCGGTTGAAGTATGGTGCAGTGTACATGCTGGCAATTAATTGAGCCGACCGTCCAGCCGACATGGGCTATATGCTGGCTTATTTGGGTCCAATGGCGGATTCAAGGAGGGAGCAGTGGGGCGGCTCAGAATTTTTTTCTCAAAAAGCCGCTTTTTCCCGTATAAAAGGCATATAGTTCGTTGTGTGCATTTGCAATAAATGACGACGGCCTGATACATTGTTTTCAGCCCCCTTTTCTAAATTTTTGGATCCGCCCCTGATTGGGTCGAATCCTGTTCGGCTCACACTTCATAAAGGGATGCGCTCCCTCGCAACAGACGTTCGTTGTCTGTGTGTCATAAGTCCACATTGCTGTGCGGCGTTCACCTGTGGTGTGGTGTGATGTGGTGACAGCCAAAGGCAATCCACACAGTGTGCCGGCAACATACACGGGTGTTCCAACGAGCAGCTATTCGAACGACGTGCACCTCATACGACCACCACTTCGCGTGAACAGAACCAATCACACTTCGATCGGCAACAGTCTCCGCACAGACACGGACACCAAATGGATCAATAGTCAGTTCATTCACATCGCTTCACACTACCTCTCTCTCTCTCTCTCTCTCTCTCTTTCTTTCTTTCATTCGTGCAGCTGTATTGGTGACAAGTGGCCATTATGCTATGCTATTTGTCAGAATATGTTTGTGTGTGGAATAATTGACACGTGAAAATATACTAACAATTTTGGAATTAGTTCGCTTCTCAGGAGTAGCTGGTAATAATGAGTCTATATGATCGTATATTGTGAATATTACGTGTTTTGTATACATTAAAATTATCGTATGATGTTCTCAGAAATTAGCATTTCTGTCAGTTTGTGTCAAACTCCATCTAAGAGACGGACGAACGGACAAAGAGACGTCATGTTTCTTTGTCCACCCGCCCGTCCGTCCGTCCATCTTTTAGATGGAATTTGACACTGTTTTTTAATTTATGATCATTTCGTGTTAAAATGCTGCTAGTGAAAGTGAATAGATGCAGAGCAGTGCTGTAATGACTGTTGCAGCTGAAGAAGCTGTTTACGTCGTTGCCGTGTTTGACATTGGTGATCATGTCTATTATTTCTTCCGCGAACTTGCACTCGAGTCGAGTCCCTTCTGTGGCAAAACTTACTACTCGCGAGTCGGTCGTGTGTGCAAGGTGTGATTGTGTTACGTTTGTGTGTCTGTGTTTGTTAGCACTATGAAGCAAGCTTATGCATTTGTTTATCAGTAAGTAAGTAAGTAAGTAACCTTTTATTATGATGCGACAAATGCACATCGATAAAGAAATAAACACATTTTCACTGTATTAGGCTACTTAGTTCGTCTTTGAGCAGGATACAATGTAAAATCTGGCGAAGAGAATTTGGTGAATTGTTGTAAATATTTGATATGGCATAAATCGGCTAGTTTTTGGTATAGTTTTGTATTGCCTGTCGTCTTGTGTCAGCACATGTAAATTGCAATAGTGTTCAAACGACCTACAATCACCTTCAGCAGTCTTTGAACGTCGTAAATTCTAATATTTCCGGGTTCTTAGTTACTTCTTGTTTTACACTGTTTTTAGTCATCCTACGGTGTCACTACGTGCCTACGTTAAGCAACTTGTATTTGGTGATTAGGAAACTAAGATATCCTGATCACCATGTCAGTCGTCAGTACTGTAGTATGTATCAGTCTTGATCATAAAGGATACCAATCATTTTTGGCCTTAAAATAGCACTAGACATAGCAGAATAAAAAGATTTTAAGGATCACAACATCCAGCAACCAGGTCGAACGAGATGGGGAGGGG